>Ga0180301_10001959_pt1 | contig 16145 bp, 16 predicted proteins | sample GuaBasSediGuay16_FD_121797 | JGI IMG/M metagenome (GOLD analysis project Ga0180301, IMG submission 121797) | Subseafloor sediment microbial communities from Guaymas Basin, Gulf of California, Mexico - Guay16, Core 4569-2, 12-15 cm | ecosystem: Environmental > Aquatic > Marine > Hydrothermal... | reverse complement strand
TCATAAGCATGAGTATGAGGTGGAACTCGCGACCCCTTTTTATATTCAAACCTAGCTAAGAGAACATCCTTCCCCCCGGCCAGAGTTATCCTTGTTACTCCTTCGAAAACCTCGATCTTAACCTGCTTGTCTTTTTTTAGATGAGGCATCTGATCCCCTCTTAATAAATAACTAATTTGTTATTTAATATATATTGAAAAAAATCACCATCTAATACGAAAATCAGCAAATTCCCCCTGATATTTTTCCCAGTCAACGTCCATTTTAGTTACCTTGGCGTAAGGGGGGCCTTCTTCCATTCTTTGCAGGAGAGCTTCAACCTCATTCTTAGGCCCTTCCAAAACAGCTTCTACTCGACCGTCGGGAAGATTGCGGACCCAGCCCTTAACTCCTAAAGAATCGGCCCACCGCCGCGTATGATCCCGGAAAAAAACTCCCTGAACTCGGCCCGAAACATACACATGTGCTCTGACCATCCTTGTTTGGCCTCATGTTAACACAAAAATGAAATTAAGCCAATAGTCTTATCCTTCAGGCCTAATCCAACCCCACCTCATCATTTTTCTGGCTCTTTTTATTCCCGGGGGGAAGGGATGAACATTTTCCTTGCTTTAGTCCTTTGGCGCTTCACCTTGGCCATAAACTAAAATATCAGTCACCGACATGAGGTTATTAACAGCAGAATTCGTTGACTAGTTGATGCAACTCTGATAGATAAAATCTAAGCATGAAGAATCCAAAATCCACTAATCCTTCAATCCTTTTAAGCGTGGCCGGCTTTGATCCTTCGGGTGGGGCTGGCGTTCTTCTGGACTTAAAAGTTTTCCACTACTTTAACTTTCTAGGTCAAGCTGTTCTCACCTCTCTCACCGCCCAAAACACAATGGAAGTTACCTCAATTCATTCTCTTTCGGCCTCATTTATCCAAGATCAATATGAAGCTTTGAAAAAAGATTTTATCTTTCATGGCCTCAAGATAGGACTCCTTAGCTCCCCTGAACACGCCGAAGTTGTCCATTCCATCCTCACCGAAATGGCCACAATTCCCCGGGTAGTTGATCCCGTTTTCAAGTCCAGTTCCGGCCGAACTTTTTGGCCAACACAATATCTAAAAGATTATATATCCAAGATAATCCCTCTTGCTTCTCTAATCACTCCCAACCTTGAAGAAGCAGAAATCTTGGTTGGCTATTCCATTACCTCCCCGGCTGAGATGGAAAAGGCAGCCCAAGAAATCGTCCGGCTAGGAGCCAAGGCGTGCTTGCTAAAAGGTGGTCATCTTTGTGATTCGCCAGTTGATATCCTTTTTGATGGCTATCAAGTCTATCGCTTCCCCCATCAGAAAATCCCCTTTTCAACGCACGGAACCGGGTGTCTCCTTTCTTCATCTCTTTTGGCCTTAATAGCCCAAGGGAACAATCTACCTGAGGCTACTCAAAAAGCTATCGACTTTACTCAGCGACAGATTTTGTCTTCTCTTCCTTGGGGACGGGGCCCAAGGATTATCTGGCTTAAAGAGTAAAACTCCTTGGCCAACACATTTTGTTGCCTTGAAAAAGAGTTTATAATGACCCATCTCCTAAATCAAAATGAAATTGCCAACTAAATTGGGTCCTAGCCTCCCGGATCTGAAAGAATTTCTAGGGAAAAAACATGGCTTTAATTTTAATGAGAGTTAAACAAAAAAGAGCAAGAAGAGAAAGAAGAATTATTGACTGTTTAAAGTTTTTTCATCCCGATTTCTTTGCTTTTTACCAGAAACCTTTGGAGAAAAATCGGGCCAATAACTTGATTGATGGCAATGACCGCCAAGATTAAGGCCTTAAATTGAGCTCCCCAAAGGGGTATTTCTCTTTCGATGATCACCGCCATTCCTAAAGTAACTCCGGCTTGAGAAATAAATCCCGCCCATCCCCACTGCTTTACTAATCCCTCTGCCCCACTTAACTTGGCTCCCCCCCACGTTCCGAGAAACTTCAACCCCCCTCGTAACAAGACGATGACTAAAGCTAGAACCCAGCTTTTAGCTAAAGCGAACATATCGAGAGAAGCCCCTGAAATGGCAAAGAAAACCACCAAAACCGGCAAGGCAACTCTTTCTATCGTTCTAATAAGATGGGTGCCATAAGGAGAATAGTTCTCGACAATAAACCCCGCTACTAAACAAATCAGCAAAGGATGAAATCCAAGGGAATAGGAAATCTCGAAAGAAAAAAAGGCGATGCTTAAAATAAAAATTGTCACTTCTCGGTGAATGAACTTCAAATAGAGAATTAAACCACTCCCAATAATTACTCCCAGTAATAATGACCCTCCAAGTTCCTTCAGAATTTCCAGGGCAACTCTCCAATCAATTCCCCCTTCTTCACCAATCCAGGACTTGACTAGGGATAAAGAAAGGGCAAATAAGATGATGACTACAAAATCTTTCACTACGGCTGTACTCAAAATTAAATCAGTTAATTTGCCTTGGGACCTCGTTTCCGTAATCACAGCAATTGTCGTCGAAGGAGAAGTAGCCGTAGCTAAAGTTCCCAGCATCAGGAAAAAAGGCAAGGGAGAAAAAGGGCCAACTAGTCTCTGGAAATAACCCAAGGGAACAAGAAAAGCAAGGAGGACAAACCCTCCAATAATAATTACTGTTTGCCAAAGAACAAGGTGAAAAATCGAAGACACCTGTTTTTTTAATCTCCCCCACTGCATTTCCCCTCCAGCCAAGAGGGCAATAAGACTTAAAGCTAAGCCATCAAAAATTCGCAACTCCTGAACATCAGCTAAGGAAAGAAACCGGAAGAGATAAGGGCCACCGATAATTCCAGCCACAATAAAGCCCGTTATTTGGGGTAATCCGTAATCGGCCATCTTCCGCCCTAAGAGATAAGCAAAAAGGAGGATAAAGCCCAAAGAAAAAGTTAAACTGGGTTGAATACCGAGAAAATCTTGGACTACTCCCCAACGCCAAATAATCATTGTCCCCACCAGAAAAAGCAGCTCAATCATGGTTAATTATGCTTCCTTCTTTCTTTTGAAAATAGCCCATCTAATCAACCAAGGACTGATAAAATCTAGACTAAGCATACTCAAAAGACCAACGTTCATAAACACCTGACTTGATGGCCTCCCCCACCAGAGATAAACACAAACAGTGAAAGTAATGCCCATCACTCCTGAGGAAAGAAAACACAGGCCAAATCCCGGGAAAAAGGGGATTGATAAGCGAAGAAAAGGGACCAGGCGAGAAACAACTCCCGTTAAAATAAGAATTTTACTTAAAATTAAGAGACAAATAACAACCACCAATTTCCAGCTAAGAAAAGGCTGCCAGAGCGCCCCAACAAGGATAAAAAGAACAACAAACATGGGTTTTTCCGAGTTAAGCAGAAGAGGATAAAGACGTTCTTGTTTCCGGGTTAGATTCGAATAGACAATACCCAGAATCATTGGGGGATAAAGCGGAGGAATATTTAAAGACTCGGCTACTCCAGCACACAAGAAGACAAGAGCCAAGAGGAAAAGTAATAGTTCTTCCTCATCAAATTTTCTCTTCGTTAGATGATGAAAAAAATAAGCTAATAAAATAGGTATTCCTGTCCCTAACATTACGATCATTGCTCTTGGCCAAAGAATTAAAGAAACCTGCCTTGTTGAAGAGAAAGAAATAAAAACAAAAAGACCAAGACCAATCATACCCCAGAAACTCGTCACTGAAACGAGGAAGCGAGCTAGGTAAGAAGGTAATTCTTTCCCCTCTGTCTGATAAAGAATCACATCTAAAATGGTGGGAGAAGTTAGGGAGAAAAGAAGAGCCACCGCCAATGAAAACAATAAGCTTTGATTCGGGCCTAGCCCTAGCAAGGGTTTCAAGCAAAAGTAGGAAAGAAAACCGATAGCTATTAGAAAAATCAGAAAATAAAGAAAAGAAAAAGAAATTAATCGACGTTGAAAACGAACAAGGTATCTTTTCTCTAATTGAAAACCAAAGACAAATCCTACCCAGCCTAAACCAAGGAAAAGAAGGGGCGAAAGCTGGTTTAAAACCGCTGAATCGATAACTTTCAGCCCTTTCTCACCCAAAGCTAGTCCAAGAAGGAGATAGATCAATCCCGTATGAAAAATAAAGACAACCGAGGAGATTTTCTTTCTTCGGACTAAAAAGCGAGAGCCAAGGAAAGCAACTAGAATTAGAAGGCCAAAAGCAAAGAGAGCTTTCATTATTTAGTTAGTCAGGTTTTGGTGAAGAACCTTAGAAATAAAATCACCAATCTTTGTGGCTTTCATAACTTAGATTTCCGGTTTTAAGCCTTCAACCTGATCCAGTTGAAGAGTAAAAATAATTCCCGTTCCTGGCTGGTTTAAATCCCCAATTATTTTCTTTATCAGGTTAATAACTTCCTTTTCCTTCTCCTCTTTAATAACAGAAATAATAGTTTTGTTGTGGGGCCTGGCTCCAGCAAACATAAACCTCAAACCGGCAAAAATGGGAACCTCTTCAGCTAGAACATGCCCCATGCCAATACTATCAATGATGGTCGCCCCCGAAACTCCTACTTCAATAAAACCTTCCAGAATCTCTTCTAACTTTTCTACTTTATTAAGGATAAGAACCACTAATTTCATCCCACCTCTCCCTCAAGAACTTTAACCCGACGGAGAACTTCAGATGGAGAGGAAGCTCTTTTAATTTGATCCACAAAATCAGTTTCTTTAATCAGACGGCAGATATGGGCTAATATCTTTAGTTGTTGACCGGGATTATCTTCATTGCCGAGAATAATTAAAAAAACCTCGGTTAACCAGCCTTCTGGCGAATTAAAGTTCAGGCCTTGTTCATGGACGCCAAGAGCAACAATTGGCTGGGAAAGGCCAGGAATTAAGGCATGAGGCAAGGCAATGCCCTCGGCCAAAGCAGTACTTCCTAATGCCTCTCTTTTAAGCAATTCTTGCAGGACTATTTTTTTGTTGTCAATTAACTTATTTTTTGCTAATATGTCAACTATTTCTTCCAATAATTGCTGTTTAGTAGAAGCTCTAAGGCCCAAAAAAATGGTTTCTGGACGCAAAAAGTGATCAAGCTGAATTCTAGAATTACTCACTATTTTTCTCCTTAATGGAGGTCTTTGGCAGGTGAAAGGTAGATTCGACCGCGGACGTGCTTTTTGATGTTGTCTAAAGAAAAGAAAAGCGGATGGTATTTACCCTCCAGCCAAAGAGAAGCCTGATTATCATAAAATTCACTGAGAAAATGCCCGCTATTACCCGAGCTAAAAACAGCCACTGAACTATCCCAATTACTCAAATCGATGATTTGCCGATAAGAGGGGGCCCAGCTAACACCAAATTCTCGGCCAAAAGTTGCCTTGACGGTAAATAAATCTCCATCAAGGTGAAGGCGATGAGAATTGAAAAAAGCAAACAGCCACTTTCTTCCTAAAAAATGATTCAATTCCAGGACATGTAGATTTGACCATTGCCAATGATCTAGAGGGCCAAATCTTTGCTGAAGAAAAAGGAAAGCTTCGGTTAAGCTCTGCTCGCATACCTCCCTAAAGGATTGATGGGCAGGTAAAGGAAGCCAGGACATCGACGCCAGTTCAGGGGAAGATTCTAAACTTTGGGCCAATCGGTGAAAATTCACTTTTTTTCGCCGGAACAAATGATAATACTCCGCAAAGTCCTCCCCAAGAATTTTTGCATAGAGGTTCTTCCATAATTGATGAATAAAAACTTCAAACAAGGCCGCTTCCCGCCCGCCATCAATTCGCCCCTCCCAATCACGCAAAATCTCTTGGGCCTTTATAGCTTCGGGCCGGCGAAAAGAATATTGCCTAATTAGATTGACCAAGGGTTGAGCCAATAAATTTTTCACATCTTGCTGAATGGCCGCTAAAGAAGCGATATCATGAGTTTTCTGACGATTCAATAACTCCTCAATCCTTCGCGCCCGATAACCAACGTCCCATTCTTGACCCAAATAATAAGGATAATCTTCGGGCACCACCCGGTTATTGGCCGTGACGATCATTCCCGATGGAGGGTTATAAATGATCGGTTTCTCTTCCTCGGGAATATAACCTGACCATTGAGTTTTTTCATTTTCTCGGGGGAGGACAAATAACCCTGCTTCCTCATGACGAATGGGTATCTTCCCGCTGAGATAATAGCCGATATTTCCTTGCTTGTCGGCATAAACAATATTTTGGGAAGGAGCCCCAAAAAGGCTCAGAGCAGCTTTAAACTCTTCCCAGTTTTGAGCCCGATTTAAGCGATAAAAAGCCTCAAAACTTTTATCTCCCTCATAAATAACCCACCGCAGAGAAAGGGGTTGGGAAGAGGTGAAAAGAAAAGGGGTGACTAGGGGGCCTTCCTCAGTCCAGTCGATGATTATTTCTTGAGGCTCGGCTTGACCTTTGATCCAAAAAAGTTCTTTCTTTTTAATCAGTGGTTTCCATTCCCCTTGCCGGAGGTAAAATTGCTTCGTCTCGTCAAGAACTTCGCCAGATAAGTCTTGGACATCCACTCCTGAATAGGTGAAACCCCAAGCAATATCTCGGTTATGACCGATGACCACCAAGGGAATTCCGGGCATGCTTACTCCGATGGCTGACCATTGCGGACAACTCAGATGGATTTCATACCAAACCGAAGGAAGGGATATCCGAAGATGAGGATCGTTAGCTAACAAGGGATACCCCGAAACCGTTCGCTTCCCCGATAAAACCCAATTATTACTGGCTCCCAAGATAAAATCGAGGAAATCTTTGGCGAGGTCAGCCTTAATCACCTCATCAGGAAAACTTTTTATCTCTTCTTCAAAAAGTTGGCTCGCTACTTCCGGGCCTTTCTCTTTCAGGATTTTACTTCTTATTGCTTCACTAGTCGCATCACTGCTTAAACTTAAGGCCATTAAAGCCTTGATGACTAAAGAATCCTGGGGTGTCCAAGGACGAGGCCGATAGCGGAGAAGAACAAATTCTGGTTCTGCCCAAATTAATTTTTGTTCCAGCCAGGCATTCACCCCGGCACTGTATTTCTCCAAAAGTCTCTTCTCTCGAGGAGTTAAAAGCTCCCAATCTCGAGTTACAGTTTCTTTAAGACCAAAAGTTCTCATCATCAAGTCGGTTTTAAGAGCTTGGGCGCCAAATATTTCCGTTAATCGACCCAGCCCAAGATGGCGATTAAAATCCATGTGCCACATCCGGTCGCGAGCGTGGATAAAACCGCAAGCCAGGAATAAGTCTTCCTCATTCTGAGCAAAAATATGGGTAACGCCGTAAGAGTCGATATAGATCTCAACTGGTTCCTGCAGTTGATTAAGGAAAAATTCATCACTAAGGTGAGGGCGAGACAGATAAAAGCTTAACCAGATTAATCCAACCATCCCCGCTAGGAAAAAAACTAACCCCCAAGCAATCAAAATTATTTTTCTTCTCATTTTTCCCCAGAAATCAGGTTCTCTCCAATAATTCGGTCCGCTCGCGCAATAATCTTGCTAGGAAAATTGACGCCTTGTTTTTGAGCATTAAGTAAATTCAAATAAAGAAGCACATGTTCCATATAATGAAAAGGAATATCTTCCGGATTCTCTCCTCTTAATACCCGGGCTACAAGCTGGCCGGCTTCATATCCCATTTCGTAAAAATCCCACCCCATGGCCGCACACGCTCCCTGCTCCACGGCCATAAGATTTGCTCCAAATAGAGGGATTCTATTCTCCGTGGCCACTTGGGCGACCACAGCAAAAGAAGCATTAAGGGTATTATCAGAAATCGGAAAAAGCACATCAATTCCTTCATTGACTAGTTTTTGGGAGACAATAAACACATCTTGAACACTTTCCACCGGCAAGGCAATCACTTCAAAACTAAACTTTTCAGCCCCCTTCTTGACTAAATCTAGATAATACTCTGAGTTTAGTTCAGCCGGAGTCCAGAGAGTACCAATCTTTTTTGCTTGTGGTAAAACTTCACGAATAAAGGCCAAATTTTGAAAAATGGGCCCCCGAGAAGATACGCCTGTTACGTGAGGCAAATGATCATCATCACTTCGGCCAGCTCCGACAAGAATGGGATTAGCTACCGAAGCAAAGACAATCGGGATCTCATCGGTAACTTGAATAGCCGCTTGAAGACAAGGGGTAGAGAGAGCTACGATTAAATCAACCCTTTGCTGGACAAATTCCTCGGCGATTTTTTGGACATAAGATATTTCCCCCCCTCCGTGCCGGGTGATTATCTCCATATTTTTTCCTAGAAAATAACCATTATCTTTTAAAGCTTGAAGAACTCCTTTCCTTGTTTCTCTTATGGTCGGAGCTTCATTGATTTGGAAGAGACCAATCTTAAATTCTGATGTTGACGATGAACGGCAACTAACAAAAAGAAAAACTAAAATTCCGGTGCCAACCAGAAGCCAACCGCAAAATTTTTTCAACTTAAACTATATCTTTCAGTTATTAATATTGTTTCTCTATTTTAATTAAATCTTTTCCAGGTGGTCAACTTTTCCTTAATAAATTTTTGGCTTTTGCTCCTTGGTAAAGTAAAATAATTTGGTGAGTCAATATTTAATCGGTCCAGCCGGATGGAGTTATGATGATTGGCAAGGCATAGTTTATCCTCATCCCCAACCATCATCTTTTCATCCTCTCTATTTCTTACCTCGTTTGTTTGATATCATTGAAATAAACAGTACTTTCTATCGCCCGCCGTCCCTGCGTATATCCTTGTCCTGGTTAAAGAAAATCGCCGCTTTTCCTCATTTTCAACTCAGTGTTAAACTACACCAAGTTTTTTCTCATGAACGAGGAAATTATTCGCCCCAAGAAGTCAACAACTTTAAATTAGGCTTAGAACCACTCCAAGCTCAGGGCCGGTTAGCAGCCATCCTCATTCAATTTCCTTGGTCCTTCACTATGAACCAAGCCAATTTCAAATATCTCACCACTCTCCTTCAGCATTTCTCGGAATATCCCTTAGCTGTTGAAGTCCGCCATCTTAGTTGGCATCAAAAGAGCTTTTTTCAGATGCTTCATGATTACGGAGTTGCTTTTTGCAACATTGACCAACCCCTTTTTCGCCATTCACTTCCCCCCACAACCTATGCCACAACCAAAAATTTTGCCTACGTTCGTCTCCACGGTCGAAATGCTAAGGATTGGTTTCGCTCGCAGGCTAGCCGAGATGAACGGTATAATTATCTTTACTCCTCATCAGAAATTGCCGAATGGGTAGAAAAAATAAAAGTTTTGAAGCAGAAAGCAGATAAAGTCATCGTTATTACCAACAACCACTATCGAGGTCAAGCCGTGGTTAACGCCCTCCAAATAAAAAACGCTTTAACCGGGGAACGCTTCCCTCTTCCCCCTTCCTTAGTGGCCACCTATCCCCAGTTGAAGAGCCTTAGTTTGACTACTAAAACTACAAATCACCAAGATGAGAAGGCCCAGAAAAAACTCTCTTTTCCCGATGGAGATGATTAAAATCATTCCTGATAAAACATGGGCGGGAAACACAATTTTTAACCCTTAAAGACAACAAGCTATCTATTGATGAGGCTTCAGCCGAAGAGAATGCTCGTCAAGAAGGAAAGCCTCTTCATGTTGATAGCCTGAAGACGATTAGAAGAAAATACCGGCAATTAACCCCAGACTTGGATTGCCTTTCACCTGATCGTTATCAAATTAACTATGCCCCCAAAGCTAAATAAAAAAAATAACCGGCACCTTATTTTGGCTTAAATTCCTAATGAGTCAAGCATCTTACTTAATGACTCTTGTCCCTGGTCCTTTTTAATTCAAATTACAAGTTATTACTCAGGTAATCATAGAGATGAAGATATTTCCAAAGAACCTTTTATCCAACATTTACGTATATTAAAATAAAATCAAAGAACGAATTTTAACCAAGGAGAAGCTTAATGAAGCGGAACTTATTTTATTTATTATCAGGGGCAACTATCGTTCTTGCCCTCTCTATGGGACTAGGCTTCGCTCAAAACCAGGTCCCCAACCTGACTGGGAAATGGGTAGGAGAAACCACCGTCAGTGATATGGGTCAAACTGATGAAGTAACTCTTCTCCTAGAAAACACAGAAGTTGGATACACGGGAACCATTTTTGATACTCTAGGCATCGTGCCCGAAACGGAGATTGAAGACGTCAGCTTGGAAGACAACACCTTAACTTTTACTTTCACCGCCACTGATGGTTATGCAACCTTTTCAGTGTCAATGACTTTAACTTATGAAGAGGGCAATCTGGTTGGCTACTGGGTAACTGATGATGGCTCATCTGGAGATATCGAGTTCCACAAAGTAGAATAGAATAGATTAGAATAGAATAGAAATATAATAGATTAGATTAGATTAGATTAGTCCCCATCAGACTTAGGCAGTTCGCCTTTTCTTTTGGCCTCATTAATGAAGATGAATCCCCCGACTTAAAAAGAAAACACAACTACCATTGTTCCCGGATTGAATTATTTTTTCCCAGACAACTAGAATCAAATTTCTTTCTTATTCCCTTCCCTACTTCGTGGGGCGAGTAAAATGCCGATAAAGGAGAAGAGTTAAAACTAGCGAGATCATCAGGATCAAGGCTGGGATTACAATTCCCCAAAAATTCACTGGTCTTTTTTCTCCCGGCGTTGCCGACGATATGAAAAGTAGGCTAAAAGAAGCCCTAACAAGGAAAAAAAGTAAGCAATTGACATTCCTAAGACCACCGCTAAACTCTGATTCATTTTAGTTCTCCCATCTTTCAATTTTTTCCAATTCTTCAAGGAATTGTTTTTGTTTCTTCTCATAATCGTGAGAGAGAGCCTTAAGTTTAGGATCGATAATCTTGATCATCAGCCAAATTAGAAGGCCACTAACCCCCAGGACTACCCAACCATACCAACGTAAAAGTAGGCACCAAATTCCTCCCAAGGCTAACAAAAAATAAATCAAAGGAGAAATAACAAAAGTAAGATAATCTTCTTTAGTCCATAAATCAGCTTCTTCAGGGCTCCATCTAGTCTTAATCCCTTTCATAATTCACCTCCTGCTGGCCTTATCTCTTCACCCGGGAGCAAACCTCTTTTTATTGCCTCTTCTCGTACTGGCTTCCACCAACCCAAGGGTCGACTCATAACATAATACTTCACCAATCTATCCATATCCTCTGGTTTGGTTAAAAAGGTAACTGGTAGATAGATCATCCCGCCAAGGATCATCATTATCCAAAATTGAAGATAATCAGGAAGAACAGGCAGAAGGTGAAATTCCGGTAAAACCCAAACCACCAGCCAGCTTAAGCCAAGATTGGCCATCCAAGAAGTTAGGTATCCCCAAGCGTTAAACCGCCACCAAACTACTTGGAGAATGGAAGGCAACCAAATTCCAGCGGTCATAATCCAAAGGGCAAAAATTAACCATTGGGTTATCTCTTTCATCATCAAGCCGTAAAGAAAAGAGCCGAGTAGCAGGATTAATGTGGCTCCCCGGCCCACCCAGACTAATTCTTTATCCGAAGCTTGGGGCCGGAAATAATGCTGGTAAAGATCGCGGGTGGCATAAGAAGCTCCTAAGTTCAGATGGGTAGAAATGGTGGAAATATGGATGGCCACTATGGCCGCAAAAAAGAAGCCCACCAGGCCAACCGGCAAAAATTCAAATCCTAACCGGTACCAGGCCATCTCGTATTGAGCTGTTTCCTGGAGATGAGGATAAAGAGAAAAAAAGGCTAATACAGCCACCGCCCACAGAGAATTCCGGATGACTATCAGGGCTGAACCAGCCCAAATACTGTAACTAGCATCCCGAACAGTGCGGGCCGATTGAATTCGCTGGGCTTCAGGATACCAATCGATGGAGGTTCCCATCCCAAAACCACCAATGATAGCAATAATCATCATCGTTAGAAACCAAGCCAACGGGAAATCACCGGTCGTCCAGCCCGAAAAAGCCAAAGGATTAAGCCGCCAGCTCTCTCCCAAGCTATTGATCTTAGCTATGATTTGCTGTGGACCTCCAGCCGCGACGATCCCCCAGATAGAAACGATGACAATCACCGAAAAAGCAATTATCCCCTGCTGAAAGTCGGCCATTACTACTCCCCAATAACCCGCGGCTAAGACATAGATGGCACACAACGAAGAAAAGAAAACCAGGCCAACCCATTCTGGCCAGTTAAACAGATAATGGCCAAGTTTGCCCATCGCCATCCCCACCCAACCGAGAACAAACATATTCATGAACACCTGCCAACCAGCTATCCATCCCCGGAGAAGCTCCGCCCCAAGGCCCGAAAAACGTAAAGTCTGCCACTCAGCTTGCGTATAGGCTAAAGACCGACGAAAGATGCGGGTAGAAGCAAAAGCCGAGATGGCACACCAAGCAGAAAAGAAGGTATACCAGATGCCACGAAGCCCATATTTGTAAATAACTCCACTGACCCACATCGGTGTATCGGTGGCCGAGTGAGTAGCATAAACAGAAGCCGCCGGTAACCACCATGGTAACCCGCGTCCGGCCAGAAAAAAATCAGCCAGCGATCGCTTACCCAGTTGATAAAACAAAACCCCGCAAAAAACCATCAACAGAATGAAGGCGACCAGCCAAAACCAATCAAGCCAGGCAAAGTTGACCATTTTGCCCTCTTCCTCCAGTCAAGATATTATCAAGATTTTTAAACAAACAACGACTTGCTTTCGATAATTGGCCATTATTTTCTAATTTTTGATGGCGGCAGCTCTACTTCAGCTAAGACCGGGAAATGATCGGAAGAATACCTTCCATCCCAATGAACTGAGAGTATCCCACACCTCAAGACTCGGCTAATTTTTAGACCAAAAATATAATCAATTCTCTGGCCAGGAAACACCCTATCCTGAAAGCCATTAAAAGTAAAACTTGAACCATAAGGGGGAGTTAAAGACTGGCAATAGACATCCACCAGAGCTGGCCCCTCAAGATTAGATTGGGTCAGGAGTTTATAAGGCTCCTCTTCAGGAGTGCAATTAAAATCACCGGTGATAATCACCGGGAAACGGCGAGATGAAACATTCGCCAGGAGCCATCTCTTAATCAAGCGTGCACTTTCCACCCGGGCCTTCTCTCCCATATGATCAAAATGAGTATTAAGCATAAAAAACTCTTGCTTTTCCTTGAGCAATTTCATCTGGGCCCAAGTTACCAGCCGGGGACAATCCGCATCCCAGCCTAACTTACCAGGCACCTCGGGTTGTTCGGACAACCAGAAAGTCCCCCAATTAATTACCTTTATTTTATCTCGACGATAAAAGATAGGGTTAAACTCCCCCTTTTTTTGGCCATCTTCACGGCCAACTCCAATCCATTTGTACTCAGGCAAAGCTTGAGCTAGATTCTCCAGTTGAGGCCAAAGAACCTCCTGAAGACCGGCTATATCTACTTGGTGGAATTTAAGGGTGGCGACCACCTTGTCTAACCGCAGAGGCCAGGAGTTCAAGCCATCTTTGAGGCTTAAATAACGAATATTAAAAGTCAGCACAATAATTCTGGTCGGATTTTGGCCAAAACAGCCGAGGGATAAAAAAAAGAAATAGAAAATAAAAAAAGAGCCAGCCAAGTTAAATGGCTTTTTCCCTAACTTGGCCATGTTGACAACTTTATAGCAGAGGTCAAAAAAGAAGTCAAAAACAGCTATTTTTATTCCCAGATAGCACTAGCCACAATATTGGCCACTTTTGTCCTCAGGCCGGTAACCGATCCTTTATCTTCGGGGTGGACTCGATTCGTAAGCAAGATAACAAAGCATTTAGTTGCGGGGTCAATCCATAACGAAGTTCCTGTGTAGCCGGTATGGCCAAAAGATTGCCAGCCAAACAAATCACCCCGGGGAGAATTATAGGGTGAATTCAAATCCCACCCCAACCCTCGGCCAGCCTCTAAAGCTAAAGGAAACACCTCGGTCAGACGTCGCACACTTAATGGGCTTAAGATTCTAACTCCCACCCCTTGGCCTCCGTTAAGCAGCATTTGAGCAAAGGTGGCCAAATCAAGGGCTGAGGAAAATAAACCAGCATTTCCCGAAACTCCCCCTAATAACCGAGCCAAGGGGTCATGAACTACTCCTTGCAGAATCCGGTTACCCACCTTTTCCGTGGGCACACATTTGACTTTCAGTTCAGGCGGAGGATTAAACATGGTATCTCTCATCCCTAAAGGCTGAAATATATTCTCCTGGACAAAAACTTCAAATTTTTGACCTGACACTTGTTCAACAATATAAGCTAAGGAGATAAATCCCAAACAGCTATACCTAAATTCCCGCCCTGGAGGAGAAAGCTTTGGGCGGCGCCCAATATAGCCCACCATCTGTTCCAATGAACAGGGGCGACCAAATTGCTTCGCAATCTGCTCCTCTTCCGCATAGGCTGGTAATCCCGACGTATGAGTTAAGAGATGCCAAATTTGCGCCTCCTTTTCTCCTGCTTCCTTTTCACTCGAGTAAGGTCGAAACCATGGGATAAATTTTTTGACCCTGTCCCTTAAACTAATTTTTCCTCTCTCCACCAGGATCATCACCGCGGTGGCGGTAGCCACCGGCTTGGTTAACGAGGCCAGATCAAATAACATGTCTTTCTGCATCTCCTGTTTGACGGGGATAAGTTGGCTCCACCCATAAGAACGAAAAAAGACGATTTTCCCCTGCCGCCCAACGCAAACAACTGCTCCGGGAATGGTTTTTCCCTGAAGGGCCTCATTGATAACTTGGTCAATTTGAGCCAGTCGAGAAGACGACAGGCCCACTTCCTTCGGAAGAGCAGAAGGTAAACCCCTGCTCATCCCCATAAACAGGGCACAAAGTAGTATAAGCCAAGTCTGTTTCCTGAGCGATTGGCTGTTCATTTCCGGACCTCCTTTGGGAAACTAATTGTCCATTAATCCTTATTTAGATAAATAGCAAGAGAAGGATAAATTAAAAGTCTCTTTTTGAAGCAAAAAGCTATCCTAAAAATTCCCTGGCTAAGTCTTAAATTCTCCTTTTTCCACAGGCCCAATTTAAAAAGAGAAAGCAGCCACTTTCCCTCTCTCTCCGCCCTGAAGCCAAGTAATCCTTCATCCCTTATCAACTTTGTCTTGACCGATGAATTTTTCTTTAATTTAAACTAATTGGGCTGAAAAGTCACGAGTATCTAAAGTAAGCCCAATCAATACTGGGAGGGAAAAATGGTGATTGACACCTTATTTTAGCCGGGGTTATTATCAAAACAACTGGCTAATAAAGTGCCTGTCAGTATTTTCTCTATTTTTTCCAGCACTAGAGAGAGAGAGAGAGAGAAGAAAGAAAGAAGAAAAAAAAAGGAAAGAAATTGGTTATCAGTCTTCATTTCTTTCTGCTCAGCTCATATCTATAATTCAAGCTAAAGGCTGTTACTCAGTGTCTTACAGTTTTGGAGATGGACTTAAAACTAAATTCCACTTTTTTACTAAGATCAAAGGCCGAGAAAAGAAGAAAGCAAACCGCCTAGATAAAAAAAACAATGAGATAACCTCTGTGCACTCCCTCAAAAGGGTGAGAAGAAGACCCCAAAAATCATCGCTAAAGGTGATTGTCTAAAGTAAAACAAAGGATTATTTTATACTCACTATGACTAAGGGAAGACAGCTACTTGCTGATTTTGACCTTTAGGGAGTGGAGGTGGGAAATGGTCAACATGAAAAGAACAATTATCTTTTTCTTATTAATCTTTAGTAGCATTGTTCTTCTTCGTAGTACCGAATTTTATGAGAAAAAGCTCATCGTGGTAGCATCGGCAGGACAAGTCCATCTTGACCCTGATCGGAATAGTCCAATTATTGATTCTCTGCCGCGCGGAACAATTGTTTATCAGGCCAGCGATCGTCCTTTTCGCAAGATTTGGAAATACATTTATTATAAAACGGGAAACGCTTCTGGGACTAAATCAGGTTATATTTTAGCTAAAGAAGTGAGGGCTTTGTTTCAAGTCACCAAAATCCATACCATTTATGGCGGAAAAAAGGAACAGGTTTCTCTTCAATCTTTTCGAGGCCATTTCTGGGGCCTTACCTGGGGAACATCTCCCGAAGAAGTGATCAAACTCAAAGGGAAACCAATCTACCAAGAAGAAGCAAAGGAGCTCCTCAGACTAGACTATTAC
>Ga0180301_10001957_pt1 | contig 16147 bp, 20 predicted proteins | sample GuaBasSediGuay16_FD_121797 | JGI IMG/M metagenome (GOLD analysis project Ga0180301, IMG submission 121797) | Subseafloor sediment microbial communities from Guaymas Basin, Gulf of California, Mexico - Guay16, Core 4569-2, 12-15 cm | ecosystem: Environmental > Aquatic > Marine > Hydrothermal... | reverse complement strand
TAACTTATCGACGCATTCATTAGGTAGTAACTTAATGAGCTTTACAGCATCGTCACCATTAGGGTCAAAGTATACAATACCTACCCTACCACATCCATAGCTAAGGAGGACAGAGAGCATTAGGTACCTAGCGAAGGACGACTTACCAGCACCAGTAGTACCGAATATTGCTTTATGTGTTCTCGGAACTCCTCAAAGGGGATACCAATCAGTACATCACCATGTAGTCCTAGAGGTATGACATCATTAGTAACTAAATTCTTAAGCTTCTCAACTTTAAGCTCGCCTTTGCCGAGGCCTATGCCGAGAAGGCTAGGTGGTAGCTCTAAGGAGATATAGCCCGTCCTAAGGGGTAATGAAGGATTAGGTGTTGGTAGATTAACGAATAACGCTAACTCTCTAGCACTTAAGACTAATAGCTTCTTGTCCTTGAATATCCTGCTAAGCCTTAGAGGTATGTGTTCCTCAGCAATCCTTAAGTCCTTATTCCTTAACTCCCTAACCTTGAATCTGAAGCTATTACCTGAGAACTGGTTGAAAGCTTGAGCTACTTCATACACCTTATCCTTCGAGTCCGCGTAAACCCTGATCCTCACCGCGAATAGGGGTGAAGTCACCTTCAGCTGTGCCTGCTTTAGCGTATCCCTCTCTAGGTCCAGCATGAGCTGCCTCCACCTAACTGTAATACTCTCTCTCAACCTCATAGTAGGGGTAAGGCCTGTCAGACGTTATCGATGCTGGGTTAAGCATCTCAGATAGATCTTTAATGATTTGCCTAACAACACTTGTAGACCTACCTGTGGTCTTACTTAGAACCCAATCAGCAATAACAGACCTACCACTGGATTCAGGAGTGAATATTATCTGAATATAGGTATTTGGCTTCATACTAGCTAATATTACATCGATAGGGTTAACCTCTAAGGGCTTCTTCTCAGAATGACTGATAAGCACATTCCAGAAAGGTCTAGAAAGCCTAAGCTCAGCAACATACCAAGAGCAACCCTTCCTAAGTCGATAAGTCCTACTTTCCTCATCATACTCTAGGCATTTAGAAGTTATTAGTAGGGACTTAAGGCTTGGGGAACCAAAAACAATATGAAAGAAAACGTATCACTCAATATGAAAGGTCTTCTAAAGTAATAGTCAACACTTATAGTCATAAATGCTATTACTTAACGTCCGGTATGAAACATTTGTTCTCTGTATTATTTAGTATATTAGCTACGCCATTATGTTCATGTTTCTAAAACTATACCTATCTCAGTTTCAGCTTATGAACAGAAACGTTGCAATTTTACTATTTACTCTATTAAAGAGTTAAATTGAAAATACAGCTATATTAAAGTCACTGAGAATGCCTCAGGTATATTCTCATCTGAGGGTAATCGTATGTAAAACTTTCACAGTGGATGGTTCTCAGATTATAATGGTGATGACATTCAATTTGAGAAAAATGAAGACTGCCACAATAATTCACCTTACACATTATTGTAGCCTTACCTTACTACTGACTTTACCCTTAATTTAAATTCACAAATACAATGACTTAGAGCATAGGTGAGAGATTAAAAGTTGCATATTAGTATCATAGTTATGGCATCGTTCGCTAACTGCTTGTTGAGGTTACAATTGTATGCATATAACTGATAATAACCAAGAGTATTTCTCGCATCTGGTTCGTCACTAAAAATAGTCATTAACACACTAATGGAATTAATTAAAGTGCTAAAACCCTCATTCAATATCATAATCTTTGACATCTAAAGTTATGCTTACATAACCATATGCTTTAGTGCGATAAGAGATAAGACTATATACAAGCTGTGGTTAACTGAGTTCAGAAAAACAAACTTAAGTCTTTTAAGTTTCAATTTCTTACGTAATTCTTTATCCCTGTCAGATACTATGTTGAAATCTATTTTGGATTCAATAATTATCCTTCATGTTGATAGGCTCTCCATGTAATGCTCTATCTTTATTCCTCTCCTATCTAATTCTTTTTGAAGTACGTCAAAGGGAACATCAGTTCCTGGAAAGAGAATGCCCCTCCTACTTATGTCGCCCCTCAAAATCATCTGAGCCCCAATGCTCGCAGTAAATCCTGTTGTACGTTGCATTGCTGTGAAACCTGTGTTTAAATCTCTGTAATCTATGAGTTGATACACTATACGTAACCTCTTTGAATTCTTAACTCCACGTACGTCTACGCGAAGGATTACAACGTCCCGCTCATCATTCCTCAACTGTAATTGTGGTTCTAGCAAAGCCTTTAAGAACTCTACCGGTGCAACAGTAACATTGCCTACCTTGATCAGGGCATCATCTAGGAAGTGCAAGTCGACTAATTTCTTCCAAAACTCGCAGTGTCCTGGCCAACGCATGCTATAACGAACGGCATGCTTAAGTGTCTTAAGTATTCCGAATCTCTCAGCAAATTCAACAGCGTCCCCATTAGGATATACTTCAAGAGTTCCGAGACCTTCAATCTCTACTTCACGACAGTTCTTAGGCGAGAAGATCTCAGTAGGCGGTATTATCTCTACCTTACCGTTTCGTACTACACGAGCTGGTCGCTTATATGACCTGAGGACCCCATTGAATGACCATGTGATTTTGTATTTAAGCGGATTGGTCGTTGCGGCTTTAGGTTCTGGTATACCTGCCCCATAGGTGTAGAGCTCATGTACTTCGTCTAACTCTTTAATTGCTTGTCCTGCAAGGACAAGATCTATACCGGGGTCAAGACCGAATTCCGGCAAAATTATTATATTTTTATCTTTAGCGAGTTCATCTAACCTCTTAACCTCTTCCTTAAGCTTTTGATATCTATCGGGATTCGTGATAGAGGTCGGATCTATTAAGTAGTACGCATTTACTAAGTGCTTCTCATTCATTACGGCTAGCTTAAGTATATTAAAGGCGAACTGTGGGGAGCTCAAATCAAGCACTAGATCAACGTCGCGCATTAGCTCCGTTAACTTTCTTTCATCCTTGAAGTCGCATCTCACGAAAGTAACCTTACTTGACTTAAGCCCTCTCACATATTCTTCAGCTTCACTGGAAATATCTGCGGCAATAACCTCCTTAACTACCTCACTTCTAATCAAGTCATATAATGCTGCTTTACCTTGCCTTCCAACCCCTAAGAGTAGGACCCTACCCTCTCTCATAGTATGACCCCTACTATTAAGTAGAGTATAAGTGCTAAAAGGGCAGCGGTTAGCGCGTAGGGCATTTGTGTTATTACGTGATCCATGTGATCACATGCGGAACCAAAGGATGATAGTATGGTTGTATCGGATACTGGAGAGCAGTGATCCCCAAATACTCCCCCTCCAACAATAGCGGCTGTTGCTGCGTATACTAGAGGGCCAAGAGTACCGTTTGAAAGTTCGAGAGCAAGTGGTATGACAAATGGAGTCAATATGGCGTATGTCCCCCAAGATGTACCGCTAAAGAATGATATGAGGGCTCCTGTTACAAACGTAATTCCTACAAGTAAGGCAGGAGTCATCCAACCTCGTGTTATAGATAGCACAAACTCAGGTCCTCCTAATGCCTTTGTGACGGTGTTTATTGAATATGCAAGAGCTAAAATGGTGATCGCCGGTAAAACACCTTTTACCCCATTTAATGCAGTATCTACCATGTCCTTTATACCGTTAAAGTATCCCTGAATCCAAAGAATTATAGCGAGGTATAGCGTTGCTGCTATAAATGCCTCTAAAATCTTAGTACTACCAAGTGCTATGAACGTTCCTACGGCTATGCAAACTATTATGAGTACCGGGACAATCAAGTGTAAAATCACATTTCCCTTTTTCCCTTCCTTAGGAGATATTTTCTCTAATTCTACACCTACAAGAGGAGTTGCACCATCTCTTAGTACCTTCCCTGTTTCAATAGCTCTTTTCTCGGCTCTTTTCATAGGACCAAAGTCAGGAATAATACCTGCAGCTATGAGTCCTGCTAAAGCTACTGCAATCAATCCATAAAAGTTGTAGGGGATTGAGTTTATGAATACACTCAATCCAACCTCTTTGCTTGAGATAGGACCTCCTACATTTGCTAGTAACCCCGCTACATATACTGCCCATCCGCTTATAGGGATTAAAGTACATACTGGAGCACTTGTTGAATCTAAGAGATATGCTAACTTTTCTCTTGAGACCTTCATCCTATCTGTTACTGGCCTCATTATTGTTCCTGTAAATAAAGGACTGAAGTAATCACTAAAGAATACAAACATTCCTAACAACCAAGCCGTAACTTGCGCACTCCTTCTAGTACGTACTTTCTTTGAAACTATATCTGCAAATCCCTGAGTAACTCCTGCCTTGAGGAAGAATGCTATGAGGATACCTATAAATACCTCTATCATTAATACCCAGATAAAGTCAGCATTTCCTAATGCTGCTTGGAAAAGCTTTGAAAGTCCTGTTGCTGGATCTTGTCCTAATATTATGACCCCTACTATACACCCTATAAAGAGTGCAAGAATCGCGTCTTTTGTAATGAATGCCAATACTAATGCAAGGATTATTGGAAGGAGGGATAATGCTCCGTAATATCCCCCTTCCAATTTTGTACCCCTAAGTATTTTTCCCCTTTCTTTATAAGATTTTCAAGCTTAGAATGTATAGTTTCTTCAAGTTTCTGTCAAATATTACAACATTAACATTTAGTTTTAGTAATAAGGCTACTTAGCAGTCGCTTGCCTTACATTGTCTGTACCCAATATCATGACTGTAAGAGATCTGAACTCTCTAGCACGCCCAAAACTTCTTCTCCCGATATTAAAGATGTTAAAGATATTGAGTAGCTAATAACTCTGCAAGTTATCATGAAATCTTGATTATTGGTGCTAAAAGGTCTCTTCTTAGAATCTATTCTTATCAACTCATCAACTCATTATGAAAACTGTAACCTTGAATTTTAATCGACAACATTTTTACCAAGAGTTTTTGCTTTTGGTCTCCTTCTATAAGGTAGAGATATGAAAATAGTAGTTTATCTTCTTTAATGATTCATTCTTTGAGATTGACCTTTTACCTCCATTACCATTTCCACTTCATCTTTCTTAATATAATCGAAGAAACCATTTTCGCTTAAACCTCTTGTATAATCCTTAATTATTGAATCCTGCTTATTACAAGCCTTGGATTGAACTATAACCTTAACCCAATCTTAATTAACACTTTTTCGTCTTAAGGAACTAAGGCTGCTTTACATTTAATGCTTTTATTTTCTTTAGGAATTCCTACACCCTTAGTACCCACTCTTAAGTATACTGGTTTCAAGTAATAATTTTACAGGGCTTTTCGTTATTTACATTTCACCACGTTCTAACATAGTAATTCCGATTGCTATGTTCCTGTCCCACAAGAGGGTTCTATGTGACCGCTTGATACGCTATGAGGAAAGACTGCTCGAGCATTACCCTTATGCTTAAGATGTAGGTCATATAATGCATAGTCAGCATTCCTTTCTGCAATTCAACAAGTATATCCAAGCTTCTTTTAACCATAGTCTCAGGATTAAAATCTGGAAAAACTTGTTTAACTTCATCAGAATTCACTACTAAGAATTCACCCAACTCTCATACAATTAACATTTTTATATTTACGTTATGGACGTCTAATTTGTAGCATTCCTTTACGAATGACTTCATATTGGTCCATACTTTTTGCATTTACCGTTCTCTATCACTATTCTCAGGGGAATTAAACCACCTTTGGTTTTGAGCATAATTTCAGTAATCGGTTCATTAATGCTTATTCCAAAATGTTTTTGCAATTTCTGTCTCTACTCAATGTTTCCCTAATACCTGTGTCATGTCTTCACATGCGGTAATGAAGTGTCTTAAAGAAAATCCTACAATCTTTACCTTTATGTCACCCTTTCCCTCAGGATTGTAAAGTATTCCAGCTTCATGTCCCCTAATATATGGAGCCTCAAGTATTGAGAGTGCGATCTCTAGTTCTCTTCCCTTGTGAATTTGTTCTCTGTTTAATAAGACTATCTCATTTTCTCCCATATGCCCTTTTATAAAGTCCAACTCATACTTCATTGGTATACACATCCCTTGTTCTTTTCATAAGTAATAAAAATTAAAAACTTGGACTTAGAATACTATTGCTTTTACAAGAAATGCAACAGCGAATCCTAAATAAGTCCCTATGGCGTATCCTAACAAACCAGTTAATATTCCAACCGGAACCATTTCTGGCCAGTTTCTGGCCATTGCTGCAGCTACGGCGGTACTTGGTCCTCCCTTTGCTGCTTGTGAGCCTATTATAATCTGTTCAAGCTCTATCTTGAGCAACTTGCCAACAAATATTGTTATAGCCACACCTATATACATTACTGCAACCATTGCAAAAGCCGCAGGACCTATTCTAATTACACCAGGTATGTAGGCTATCGCTCCTATCACGACAAAGAACACATGCAAGATATACAAATCCAGCTCTCTACCTCCTGCTATGAATTTTTCATAAAATCTGTTTGTGCTACCCCTAATGCAAGTGTCGTTATTGCTAGTATGGATACTACTCCACTTGCAGGCGGTACAAGCCCTCCTAAAAATTCTCTTATTGCAACGATAAGGATAGAGAGTCCAAGTATTAGGGAAATGCTAAATGCGGATATTTTTGTAGGAGGTTTTTCAGAAGGTACATTTGTAACTTGGCCACTTCCCTTTTTGTCGTATATAGATCTAAATCCCCATTTTTCATATATGGTGGGAGTTGGATAGTTATGCTAGTATAAATAGCGAATAATAGACAGTCAGCGGCACTTGTAGCAACAAATATGGGCGCTGATGTTTTTAAAGCAGTCCCAACTGCTGCGAGATTCAAACTACCTCCTATGTACGTCCCTGTTAGCATGCCTGCGACTTTCCATCCTTCTTCAAAGGTCCTTCCAATAGTTACCCCACCAAAACCAAATGCAATTAGAGCATTTTTTGCTAACTTGACTATTGTTCTTATGTTTACAGAAAACAAAAGTAGTGCTACTGCAAATTTTATACCTATATCAAAATTTTCCCATAAACATCGTGCCAAGCAGGTATTATCCCAAGATTTGCTAAAATTGCTCCTATAAGTATACATATTATGCATACTGTAAGTTGTTTAGCCCATTTGTACTTTTCCTCTAATCAATAAGCTATTACGGGGATTATTCCCAATATTGCTAACAAACTTATAGGATTCTCAATTAACGCCAATATTTTTATACCCCCAAAATTTTTCTCAACAAATGTAGGAGATTTTCTCCAGGCACTCCCTTGATTTCTTTTCGGAATAACCTAGGCGAAGTAATCCTTCAACAAAATTCGGGAGCTCTGTTACATCTTTTAACCCCTCAGTGTAGGGGTGCTTTTGAAATCCGGACCTACTTCCTCTGGGTCCCATGCGATATAATCTGCAAAATCCGCCCCAATCATAACATGCTTTATTTCGGCAATCTCTACAATATGAGTGAAATGCTGCAATACTTTTTCTAGAGAAGGTTTTTCTTTATCGACAATCCCTGGATAAAAAGAAACTCCTATCAATCCTCCCTTGTCTTTTACAGCTCTTATTTGGTCATCTGTTAAATTTCTTGGATGATCATAGATAGCCTTTGCATTAGCATGGAGACTACAACAGGGTCTTTGCTAACCTCTATAGCATCATAAAAAGTAGCTACAGATGCATGGACTAGATCTACAACCATACCTAATTTGTTCATTCTTTCAATAAGCTCTACTCCAAAATTTGTTAACCCTCCTTTAGTACGTGACTCATAGATTCCGTCTCCCACTTGATTTCTGTGATTCCACGTTAACCCTACCATCTAACTCCAAGTCTATAAAAAAATGTCTAAATAGACAAGTCTGTTCCTATAGGTTCTGCACCTTCAAGAGACAATAAAATCGCTAACTTACCACTTCTTATCGTTGCTTCGATGTCTGTTGCAGTAAGACATAGCTCAACATTGTTACTTTCATCTATATCTGCAAGTGTATGACTCAATAGTTCCAAAGCTCTTTTTAAAGATCTTAGGCTTATATTTAGTTTCAACGTAAAGAGCGCAAATTAAACCGTTTACACCACCTTTTTTGAGTCTTGGAAGATGAATACTTTCTATTACTCGTTTCACGCCCTCCTTTCTTTTTTGGACTATATCAACGGGCATGACAGAGTATCCATCTATTACGTTGCTCTCTTTTAAAATCTCCAAAGCCTCTTCTTTAAATCCCATTAACTATCACCTCTTATATTTCTCGACGAGCTCTTTGTAAGCAGTTAACAATTCTTTTGCTCTTTCTTCAGACTCACTGAGTCTAAGTTCTTTGCATCTATACCCCATTAGCTCTTCCATTATGGCAACTGCTTTTTCTGTAAAAACAACAGTGCCATCATCTTTTATCTTTTCAATCCCATCTAATCTCTGCGCTTCTTCATTTATCTTAACAGCTTCTTCAAGTGTTATATCTTCTGGTAAATATACTTCAGCGCCTTTTTTACTTAAGCGCACAGGATAACCTCCAGGAAGACCTTGTGGTCCGGGAGCGTAAGTTAGCTCGTTCGTGTCATAAAGGATTGCAAGTATATTCTTTACTGCAGAAGCTGCCACGATAAAGTGGTCATTCTTTCCCTTAGGCATGTACCTGTTTGCTTCTACTAAAAGCTTATCCAGGTCAAATTGTTTAGTTACGTCCTTGTCGTCCACCATGATTTTTAGATAGTAAGGGCACCCCATAGTACTTTGATATGCATTGAGAACATGGCAGAGGTAATGATGCCCAACTAAGTATACAGTCACACTTTTTACTGAGACATTAAATTTTTCAGCGACAATTCTCCTCAATTCAGGCACAAATAAGTCGCAATTGCCAAGACCTACGGTTGGGGCTAAGCCAACTTTAGCTAGAATAGCATTAACAGCGTCCGGGAAACTGGCGTTAATAACGTGTGTCTTAACTCCGGCCTTCTTAACAGCCTGCATTAATTTGTATACCAAAGTAAGGTGGAAAGGTAGCCATGGGCCAAACCCTGCTTCATCAAGCTTCCTAAATATTTCCGGTGGGAGATCTACCTGTGGCGCCCACCATGTTTTTAGAGCCACAGTACTTACTATAACGTCTGGATTAATCTTACTTATTACCTCTGCCGTTCTTTCAATATCGTTTACGTCCAAATGGATAAATTCTATTTTTGGATAAAAACCTTGATGGATGGCCCCCGATCTTGCACTATACACTTTACGTAAACTTTCTTCTTTTCTAATATCTGCTGTGTAAATTTTTGCAATACCAGGGACTCTAACTAAGAGCTCTAAAATGTGCTCTCCAATATCTCCTAGCCCAACAATAAACACACTGTTCACAGGGGATGCCCAAATTCTATCTAAAAAAGGTATATAAATGATTTTGGGGGAATCTGTCAAGCTTCTGTGAAGATTTCAATGAGAGGTATTAATGAGTGAAACGGCTTTTATACTTTAAATAAAATTACGTAGAATAAAGTAGAGTTCTAAACAGCTCATCGCGAATTGAGTGAAGAGCGTGAATGTATTCAGTTGCTTGCTATGACAGAATTATTATTTTAAAGGAGGGAGATTATTTAGATATCAGAAATATAAATAAGAAGATAGATACGTGAGAGATGTCCAGTAAAGTATTGATAGAGGTAAAAAACAGAATATAGCTACTTTCCTGAAGTAACTAAAGCGTTTAATTACGCAAACATATTAAAAGAGCATAGAATTATGAAAACAAATATTGTCATCGAAACATATCTTCAAGACATAGATGATTTTACTTTAGATTGAAATAGATACACTCTGAAACATAGGTGTGTTCATCCAGGCTGATTTAGCGAGAACCCTGAAAGTGACATTAGATAAAAACCTTTAGCTTCGGGGAAGTAATTATCGAAACCGAATATCTATCTGATTATGAAAAGCGGGGAAATGACTATGAAGAGAAGCTTTCCTGTTATGTAAGCCATTTCTTAAGCTGATATGTTTGTAGGAGTTAAGAGGTGGTGCGGCAGCCGGGATTTGAACCCAGGATTGCCAGCTCTCCTGGATCTTCAGGTTCGGGAGACTAGCTTCCTCAATGATGACCTTACCATATATTGTCTTAAGTGACTTCCTAAGATTCCTTAAGACCTCATCAAGACCTACAAGGTATAGCCTAACGTACTTACCGCTATAGACTATCTCAAATGATAGGGTATCCTTAACGCTTGAGAGTAGCTCCTCAAGCTTAAGGGGCTCAACCTCAGACTCGGGATGAGGTATTATCTCAACAGTCTCCAGACCCATTCTGAAATCACCCTCAATAATTTATTGCAGTTTCTGTCTGCGCTAGCTTTTCCTTAGTGATGGGTAGACACCTGAAATAACGTTTATAATTACAGATACTCTAATATTGTTGGAAGTAAGTAGTGGTGGGGTTAAAATATGGAGTTACTCGTTATTGCATTACTTGAGAAAAAGGAGCCTGCTGACTGGACTAAATATCGAAGTACTTACGCATCATTAATGAGGATGTACCCAATCGTAGTTATTAGAAAGAAGGTTAAAGGGAGAGTTGTATCTAAGATTGTAGCTTATCTTAAAAGACATGAAGATATTTGGGAGGAGATGTTTACATTATTAGGTTGGAGCATTACTAATAAGTGTGAAGTTCCATTGGATATTGTGAAGAAAATCTATAAGAAGCTCCTAGAGCTTACTAATGAAGTTAATAAATTACGTAATGAAATGAAACTGCCAGAGTGGGTCAGTAAGGAGCTCACACCCCTTATGGGATTCGGTGACTTGGATCATAATAGAGCTACGAGATTCTTTAATGAAATAGAAAGAAGGTTTAGTGAGTATAGGGTAGCAGTTGAAGCCTTAAGAAGGAAGATCAAGAGAGAGACTTCCTTTGTAAGGAGGTTAAGAACCTCCTTAGCTGTTGCTTTAGCAATAAGAGGTACTCACGAGCCTGCATTAAGGAGAAAATTAAGGGAAAGGTTACGGGCTCTCTTAAGGAAAGGAATAATACCTATCGACTACTCACTTAACTTCATAATCACGGTTAAAAAGGAGATGAAAAGTAAGGGTGTAAGTAAGTTATGGTTATCACATGAGTACTATGACCCCCTAGAAGTGCTTAAGGAATTAGAGGAGAGACCTGCGGTAGTATTCCTATATCCAGGAATATTTAGTATAGATTATGAAGAAAGAAGTGTAGGTTGGGGGTTAAAAATTAGTGAGAAGTCCCTTTAAGAACTTTAAGGATCCTATTAGCGTAACCGCTAGGTAATATCCTAACATACCTCTCAAGCAATGGTCCGAGCTCAGAAGATGTGGTAGCTATGGAGAGTAGCTGAGCGTAGAAATACTTAAGTTTACTCTCTGTGAGGCTTGGTAGCTTCAGTAAGGCATAATTCTTAATGCCTAAGGCATCCCTTAAACCTCTATCATCCATGTCTTCGGTGGCAACCCCTATCACGTAGGCTTCAGACATAATGTTTGTTAGATCCGCTATTTTGTCCGTGACTTCCTTAGGTCTTTCAACGACTACCCCGTACTTACGAGTTGCTAATTGGGGTATTATGAATATAAGGGTATCACTATTAACTACATAGTACTCTATAGTCCTCCACCTAACTACATTACCACTAATAACACGCCATTTCCTAGACTTTCTAAGCTCAGCACTCCTTAACTTCATTATCCTAACTATGACCCTCTCAATGAGCGATTTATAGAACTTATGTTTCTTACCCTCACTTGCGTACTTGCTTAATTCATTACGTAATTCCCTATACTTACTTACTATATCAACATATTCTTTACTAGCTTGTATTTTTTCTCCTTTAAATGTATACCATAGAAAGGTTGAAGCCTCGGCAAAGACTCTGTAAACACCGTATCTCATAGCCCTAATTACTGATTGAATTATGAAGCTCTCATCAGCTAAGTCATCAAGAGTTAGCTTCCTTAATTCTATATACTGATCATCCCTAATAGTGCTAACATACTTAGAGAAGAAATCCTTGAATGCTTTCTCTATCTCTACCTCATCAACATATAGTTGCCATTCAGTAACTATGGGAATTACCGTTGCACCCGGAATTATTTCACCTCTCATCATAGCATCAACAATTCTCCGTACAAGTAATTCTGGGTCATCATATGAGGTCGTTAATAGCGTTAATTCGTCTCGATATAGATCAAAGAAGTCCTTAGCTCTAACCCCTGAGCCCGTATGTAAAGCAACACTGGTTCTTATAATAGGTTCTTTACTCCTTGTATGTATTTTAAATAACGTGAATATATCATTAATTACTTCCTCCCTTCTCCAATCCGTCTCATAAAGGTCATCAATTATTATCTGTACGACATTCCAATTCATACTCTTTAACCCATTAATTAATCCGTCTACATCTTCAGGCCTTATCTCTAATTTTCTACATATACTTCTCACTATGCCGTACTTAATGGCTTCATCACGACTCACCCTAAGATCTGCAAGTTTTATGAAGTCGTATTCCTTCTCATTTATTAGAATCACTTTAGCATTATACTTAGTCTTAGCGTAGTCAAGCTCTATACCCAGTAAGTGAGTCTTACCGGATGCCTTAGGACCTATTAATAACGTACCTCTAGCACCGATCCTTTGGGTAAACGATTTACTTATATCATTAAGTATAGTGCTTCCTTTCCCGTAAATCCTGTCATAAGGCTTAGCTATCAGATACTCACCTGTAACCTCGTTCTTATACTTCACACTCTCTGCTGTACCAGTTGTGGGCGATATTAACGGAAAGGGGTCTAGCTTCTCCCTAACACTCCTATCTAACCGGGATAGCAGTGTCGCAGGATCCAAAGTATCACCTCATGATCTATTGCGTTAGAGAGTTTATAAAAGTTAATATATAATATGTAATTACACACTCATTACGCAACCAAATCGTAATAGGACTTACTTTTATATACTTCTTAAGCAATAGGTAGAAGTTAGGGGATTCAGACGGGCATAGTAATGGCTATTGACATTAGTGATGACGTAATCGTGGTTGTAGGTGCTGAGGAGCACATACTTAAATCTAGGGACTTTAGTAGATTATGTGGCAGTTTAAAGCATTTCAGAAGGGTAGGTTCTGATAGAAAACAGCAATATCTAAAATCATTTATGAGGCGTTATATGAGGTACTTGAGGGATTACTTAAGTGTGGTAAGGATATTAAGGAGTGTAGACGATGTCAATGAACTTATTAGGAAGATTTCACCAGCAGTAATCGTAGTAGATGATAAAATCTACGGTATTCTTAACCATCCGGTTAAGATACGTGAAAGCAGTCCTAAACCTAAGTACATGGACTACCTACTCTTAATAGCTGATAACCTAGCTAACTACTTCAGAAAACTCCTTAAAGAGAACTTAAGTGCATATGTCAATGAATTAAGAGAGATTGAGAAGTAAGGCCGCGTCACGGCATAGCCCACGGCTCATCCCTCCCTCACCGTGGGGGCCACTCCGCGGCCTTTAAAGGAGGTGGTTCACGACAATCCCCACCTCCCGGTCCTCCACATTAAGGGAGGACCGCCGTTTCTACACCTCTGTTTAAATTTTGTTTCCAGCTGTAAAATCTTTCCATCTAAGATTAAAATTTTGTTGGCTAATACCTTAGTATTATTATCCTTGCTTTCATGGGGAAGTTCGCTATCCCTATGTCCTCGGCGTTGATTAGTATGTAGTTCTTTGCTACTGTTCCTTGGTATACTACCTCTCCCGTCTCAGTATTCACTATGATTACCCTGTAGCCCGGTCTTAGACCTGTTACGTTTATGTATTGTGACTTAACCACTATTATCTCGTCGGAGCCTACGTATGCTTGGTATGGTATGCCGAGGTATCTCCAACCTGTGTATGCTCTTAACTTAACGGTGTAGGCTCAAGTACTGACTTGAACCTCCAGTAATGTCTATACTGATGCTATGTTGGGGATCCTAGCCATTACTTCACCATCAGCTATGAGGTCTATGTAGGGTGCTACATCGTAGTATGGACCCCCAACATAAGTCCATGCATAGATAACCCCCTCACCACTAAACCTGAACGTTAGGGATGCTTGAGGTCTATCAAAATCGAAGGCACTCTCCTCTATTATCGTCCATGTGGAGTTAGACCTAACAGCGTTATCACTCCTAAACCTCCACAAATAATCATCAGGATGCTTTCTAGGTATTGATGTCTCGTTATCACACGCACAGTAAGTTATGAGACCACTAGATACCTTAACTAACCTAGAACCACTTAACTCGAAGGTATCGCAGGCCATAGAATACCTGACCAAGTATCGCTGAGTAGTTACCTATGTGTGGTAGTACGTATATGTACATAACCGTGAACTCTAGGTCTACGTGACCAGCTATCGTGGAGTTAACTAGGTACTCAATAGTTACTTCATGGGGGTTCTGAGGACCGAAGGACACGTTAGCTATGGTTAGGGTGTAGTCTAGGTGGTTAGTGTAGGGTACTTGATACACATTAAGCCTAGCTCTATCATTAACCACCGTAAATCGGGTATCCTAATAGGGTTTTCAGTTAACAGTCTTTACTAAGAACCTAAAGTCTATATTTTAGAATTGAGGAAGGCGTAGCTAGTCTAAAGTTTAGATTCTAAGAAGGTGTAGCCTCAACATAACGTTCAGAGTTTGAAGTATAAACTCTGAACAGAATCTAAGCACTCAGTTCATATTCTGAATTCCAAACTCAGAACTTTAAGGACTAGTCATGAGGATAAACCTGAACCCGCCCACCATTAACTAGCTTCTCAATTTTAGTAACGCTTATGAAGCTATTGATGTACCATATCTCACTCTCTATTACATCAAAGTGACTCCAAGGTTTTGTTAAGGCTCCTGTGCCTACCCATACGTAGCATTCGAGTACTGTCCCATTTCTTAAGTGGAATCTAAGACCGTGCTGGTTTTCCACCAAGTCTCGTTACATAGGAGTGCTGAAGCGTGAGACTCCCTAACCACGGTAGATAGATCCATTACATTAAAACCAAGAAGCATCCCTAAATGAGCCGCAACACCTGCCCAATCACCACATATACTACCTTTTACGAAGAACTCCGTTAATGTATTGGAGTTACCGCCATATCTAGACTGCTCTATGATGTCTCTAATTATTAATGCCTGCTCTTTTGCATTACTACCTAATACTTTAATGGCAGGCACCAGTACATGCTTTAAGTACGTTAGTCCTTCAAGAAAATCTATCGGATAAGCTAAGAAGTCACTATAGTTCGTCACTAACTTGGGTACTGGAACCTCAAACACAAAGTACGTTAATACTCCATGAACAGGTATGTCTCTACCTACCTTATAGACCTTAAATGTTATGTTTTCCTTAGTAAAGCATACATTAAGCTCCCTCTGCCTGGTAAACACTATTGCGCAATGCTTATCGCCATTTTCCTCAAACCACAACTTCTTATATGTGGTTAGATTCACATGAAGGTATGCTTTACTTCCTTTCATTGTTAATACTGCTACATCACTTAAATTCCAGTCTTTACTATAGCTGTAGATGTCTTGTGTAAAGTACCTAGTTTGATTTCCCATACACCTGGAGGTGTACCCATATAGTAATGTCTCTGCGTATTCATGGTTATGGCTAGGATCACCATGAGTATGAGTGCTGCAGCTACTACGGCTATCGCTACCCCCTACCCACGCTCCATCCCATTAAATTATTGGTAGTAAGGTTTATAAGGTTTACGTCTTTTATGTTTTTGGGTGTCGCTCTCTATGTTTTATGATGTCGTTATATTTGAGGGTAAGCTCGTTCACGTAGCTGGTGGTAGGTTAGGCATAACGATACCCTCATGGATTGCTAGAAAGCTTGAGGAGAGAGGACTTAAGGGGGCTAAAGTCATAGTCCACATATATATCCCTAAACACTCAATATGAGGTATTAAGTAATGCCAGTATCAAAGGATGTGCTCATAGTGAGGTTAGGTATTTAAGGAATGCTCAGAGGAGTATTGAGCATGATGTTGAGGTTATTATTGGTATTGTTCTTGCTAGTCCTATAATTAACGCGTTCATTAAGACACCACAGCTATTCCTAACCATAGTT
>Ga0180301_10001956_pt1 | contig 16148 bp, 15 predicted proteins | sample GuaBasSediGuay16_FD_121797 | JGI IMG/M metagenome (GOLD analysis project Ga0180301, IMG submission 121797) | Subseafloor sediment microbial communities from Guaymas Basin, Gulf of California, Mexico - Guay16, Core 4569-2, 12-15 cm | ecosystem: Environmental > Aquatic > Marine > Hydrothermal... | reverse complement strand
CCCAATGCCCATTACAGAAAACAAAACCCTGTTTCCTGAAAGCCTGTTCTCTGTTATTATACCACAAATTTTTTTTCCTCCTACATAGACGTCATTGGGATATTTTATAAATGACTCAAGATTGAAGTCCTCTTTCAAAATTTTAGCCACTGAGAAGGCAGAAAGAATTGTTAAGGTTTCTGTACTTTCAATCTTCAAACTAGGCAGAACAATGGAAAAATAAAGTCCACCCCTTGGAGAATACCAGAAATTTCTCTTTCTGCCATAACCAGAGGTTTGCTCCTCTGCCAGGATGACTGTCCAAGGCAAGGGCTTTTTCAATTTCTTGGCAACCTTTTGGGTTGAATCTACCTTTTTAAATGTCTTAATAGTTAGTTTCATTTTATAATTGCCAAAACATCTCCCTTTTTTACTATGTCTCCTTCTTTGAAAAAAATTTTTTTGACACTTCCTGTTTTTTCAACAAGAATTTCGTTTTCCATCTTCATAGCCGAAAGAACTAAAAGCACATCTCCTCTTTTTACCTCTGCTCCCTCTTTTTGAAAAATCTTGATAATCTGACCGGAAATTGGAGCCAAAACCTTTTCTTGGCCGAAATCCCCTTTAAGGGATTCTACCCTTTCCTTTTTATCCTCTTCTTCTCCTTCTTTGAAAAAGAACTCCTTCCCATTGACCCTTATCAAAACGCCCCCTTCTTTTTCCAAAATCTCAACATCAAAATTTTTCCCGAAAAGTTCAAATCTCATCTTCTTGAAAAAAATTTGTCCTCTCAGCCATCTTCCAAGAAGAAATCCCTCTTGTCCTTGTTTCCTTTCTTTCAAATCTCCTAAAAAACTGATAAACAATTTTTGCCACCTCTTCTTCTGAGGGAACCCTCTCTGGGACAATTTCTTTCTTCTCCTGAAAAGCGGAGATATCTTTCAAGATACTGCTTTTTTCAATAAAGTCAGTAAAGTAGTTTCCTGTCAAGAATCTTTTATCTTCCAATAGGGCATTGAAAAAGGGGATTGTTGTCGGCACTCCCTTGATAGAGAACTCCCTCAACGCCCTCTTTAATCGGGAAATGGCTTCTCCTCTATTTTGACCAAAAGAGACCAGTTTTGCCAGAAGAGAGTCACAATAGGGATAGATTTTTTGACCCTTATGCAAAAATGTGTGAAGGGAAATTCCTGAACCAGTTGGCGGAGAATACTCGGTAATCTGTCCACTTGAGGGCACAAACCCCTTAACTGGATCTTCAGCCAAAATCCTTGCTTCTATAGCATGACCTGAAATTCTTATCTCCTCCTGCCTAAACCTCAAGGGCTCTCCTTGGGCAATCCGTATCTGTTGTTCTACCAGGTCAATTCCTGTTCTGGCTTCTGTTATCGGGTGCTCTACCTGAAGCCGAGGATTGACCTCCATAAAATAAATATCTTTCTTGGGGCTGACCAAAAATTCAATGGTTCCTACTCCTTCGTACCTTAGCGCTCTGGCAAATCTCAGGGCATAATTAAAAATCTTCTCTCTTGTTTCTTTATCCAGAAAGATAGAAGGAGATTCCTCTAAAAGTTTCTGAAACCTTCTTTGAATTGAGCACTCCCGTTCTCCTAAATGGACAAAATTTCTGGTGTCAGAGACAATCTGGACCTCAATATGCTTTGCCGGAGAAAGATACTTTTCAAGAAAGAACTCAGTATTGGAAAACGCCATTGACATCTGCCTTCTAATCCCTAAGGCAGTGGTAAAAACCTCACCAATTGAAATCTGGCCATTTATCGCCCGAATCCCAATTCCTCCTCCTCCCTTCCTTGCCTTTAGAACAAATGGTGGTCTAATTTCCAAAACCCATTTTTTCAGGTCCTTCAGGGAATTGATTGATTTTTGGCTAAAGGGCAAAACCGGAATTTTTACTTTTTTGGCTATCTTCTTTGCCTCAATTTTATCTTCTAATCTCTTCAAAATTCCGTGGTTGGGTCCAATAAATTTTATGCCCTTTCTCCTACAGAGTTTGGCAAAAAGCCAGTTTTCAGCCAAGAATCCGTAACCAGGATGAATAGCATCTACCTGAGATTTTTTGGCTATCTCCAAAATTCTTTTTATGTCCAAATAGCCGGAGATTCCCTCTTTTTCCAAGTAATAAAACTCATCAGCCAAGGCAGTTTCAATAAAGTCGGATTCTTCTCCCTTCTGGGGGCAGAGGGCAACGGTTTTAATCCCCATTTTCTTACAGGTTCTAATTATTCTTAGGGCAATCTCGCCACGGTTGGCAATAAGGATTTTTTTAATCATAGGGATAGGCCTTTCCTGATAGTTTTGAGATTTCAAGCATTATTTTTCTAAAAAAACCATTAACATCCTCTTGAGAGTCAGAATAAAGAGGCTTGCCAATAATAATTTTTCTTTTCATCTCTTTTGTTTTTCTAATACCCAGAGGCAAGACAGGCAAGCTCGTCTTCTTGGCTACTTCTGCCACCCCATTTTTGCCTTTTAATAAAATTCTTTTTTTATTCACATCTCCCTCCGGATAAAAAACAATTATCTGGCCCCTCTTTGCCCGCCTTATTACCTCTTTCAAAATTTCCTTTCTTGATGTTCTACCCCGCTCAAAGACGATCGGCTGGGCAAAAAAATCTATAAAAATCCTCCATATCTGCTTCAGGTTTTTATCCCTTCTAGCAACAAAGCAGAGGCTTTCGGCTCTATTCTTAAAGACAAGGCCAATCAACCAACTATCCATAGTATCCAAATGATTTGAAGCAACAATAAAATTACCCTTTTGGGGAATATTTTCCTTCCCCTTAATTTCTTCAACCAAAAACCTCTCAAGAAGTGAAAAAACAAAAAGTTTATTTGCTGTGGTAAATATCCTTTTCACTTCAGTTCTTTAATTTTCTCCATTACCTTGTCTGTAATTTTTTGACTAATCGTTTTATATTCAGGGGACTGACAATCAAGCAGTTTTGCCCTTTCAATCTCTTCCCTAAAATAAAGAGGGGGTCCCACACTGATCTTAAGTATCCTTTTAATCCGAGGGAAGGCCTTGCCCGGCGGCATCAATTCAAATGTGCCGTCAATTGCCACAGGCAAGATAGGCACACCTGTTATCAGATGGAGCTTTGCCACCCCGGAATATGCCCGCTGAATCTGGCCAGTTCTCGTCCTTGTTCCCTCAGGATAGAGGATGACAATATCTCCCATTTTTAATGCTTTTACTGCCTCCTGAAACGCTCTGCTTCTTGATTGTCTGCTTTTCCTGTTTACTGGGATAACCCCAGCCAAAAAATAAATAAAATACAAAAGAAGTTTGGGCAAGCCGCTATACTGGTCTGTCTGTCCAAGCATATGAAACCTTCGGGGAACACAGAGATAGCCGGTACAGATCTGGTCTAGGTGGCTCTGGTGATTAGCAGCCAAAATAAAATTACCTTTGGGGATATTCTCCAAACCTCTTACCTCCTTTATCAAACACCAATCTATCAAGGGCTTGAGAACTATCCTGCAAAAACCAGAAACAAGGCGGTTCATATTAAAATCTAAATTGCAATTTCCTCAATTATCTGTTGGCAACTTTTAATCTCAGAGATTTCTGCTGCACATAAGCCAGCCATTAGGGGAATGTTCTCTACATCTTTTCCTGACAGCCCCCCAGCGATTCTTTCCGCTTTTATTTCTTCAGGAAAAGCCCCCATTCTCTCAATTTTCTTCATTCTCGCAGAAAATTGATTCCTAATTACCCTTATCGGATGCCCGGTAAATCTTAAGATTACCTCAATATCATCGTTTTTGGCTTTGATAATTTTTTCCTTATAGGCATCAGAAACAGGGCATTCTTTTGAAGCCAAAAATCTTGTTCCCATCTGGACCCCTTCTGCTCCCAGCAAAAAAGCGGCTTCCTTTGTCCTTTTGTCATAAATCCCACCAGCGGCAATAAGGGGAATTCTTTTCAAGGCCTGTTTTGTTTGGGGGATAAGACAAAAGGTGGTATTTTCTCCAATATGACCACCCGACTCCAGTCCTTCTACCACTACAGCATCCGCGCCATTGTCCTCCATTTTTGCTGCCAATCGCGGCGAAGGAACAACAGGGATAATTTTAATCCCTGCCTTGTGCAAATAAGGGAATAATGGAAGCGGATTTCCACCACCGGTAAAGACAACTGGTACCTTCTTTTCTATTACCACCCTTACCAGTTGCTCAATTTTGGGATTTTGAATAAAAAGATTTACTCCAAAAGGAAAATTTGTTTTCTCTCGCGTTGCCTCTATCTCTTTTTCAAGCCAATCAGCAGGCATTAATCCCGAGCCAATAACCCCCAGCCCCCCAGCATTTGAAACCGCTGAGGTTAAAGACGAATTAGAGATTCCAGCCATTCCTCCCTGGATAATCGGATATTTAATTCCTAAAAGTTGACAAATCCTATTTTCTTTGAACATTTTTCTTCACTTCAAATTTTTTATACAGGTCCTGAATTAATTTTTCCTGAAGAGATGGATCTAAAACCTGGCGCCGAATCCGCGCCTTTTCCCTTCTGATATACTTTCTGACACTCGGGGGAAGTCTTTTTTTCATATCTTAAAAAAAACCAATCTATATGGCAGCCTCCTAAATAGCAAAAGGCAGAAACAAAAGGCAAACTTTTAGCAAATTGCCTTGTCATTGATTCTGACAATCAAGAATAATATCATAAAAATCTCAGATTTTCAATCTTGTACAATTTTTAATGCAAAATGCAAATCTCAAAAATCAAAATGATAATCTAAAATGCAAAATTATTTTATTCATTTTGAATTTTGATTTATCATTTTGTATTTTGATTTTTGATTTGGTTTGGTTTTGAACTTTGGTCATTGTTTTGAATCTTGGGTTTCGAATTTGATAAGATTTGCGCTTTAAGTTGTGCTTGCGTTTTAGCTTTGGGCTTTTGTCCATTGTTTAACCAGGTTAAGCAACGCTATCAAAAATTTGAGGATTTGGGAAGGGAAGGGGCAGGCTCTATTTGTTTTTGTTCTAATTTTTGATAAAATTAAACTGAGATTTTATAATATTGGCTCTTGGTAGCAATTTAGATTTGATTGTCGTCAAAAAGACCAAAGAAAGATTTATTCGTAGAAAAGATATTGAAAGCCTCTCTTCAGAAAGGGGCTAGATAAACAAAACAAGGTTTTTGCATTTTGTGAAATAGACTCTACAATTCTATGGCCGAATCTTCGGCACCGGGGAAAATACATCTAATTGGAGAGCACGCTGTCTGCTATGGCTATCCAGCCATTGTCTCGGCTATTGAAAAGAGAACAAGGGTAAAAATTAAGAGAGCAAAAAGAATAAAAATTGAAAATAAGCCCTTGGGAGAAGAAGGAGAATTTGAAATCAATCAGGTATTAGAAACAGCAAAAAGGTGCCAGAAGTTGTGGCAAGAAGGAAACAAAAAAGGCGATTTCTCAAAACTCTTCAGATTTTTGAAATCAAATCCCTTAAACCTCAGCAAGGCAGGGATAGGATTGATATTAGAAAAAGCGAAAATAAAAAAGCCCTTTTCTTTGGAGATAGAAAGCGATTTCCCTGTTGGAATGGGACTGGGCTCATCTGCTTCTCTTTCGGTCTCTCTTTCCAAGGCAGTTTCTGAGTTTCTCTCATTTCACCTTTCAAAAAAAGAAATCAATCAAATGGCTTTTGAGATAGAAAAAATCAACCACGGAAAGCCAAGTGGTGGGGACAATTTTATCTCTACCTTTGGCGGGACCGTCTGGTTTGAAAAAGGGAAATGGACCCATATTAACCTCCCCCCATTTCTAAAAGAGATTGTCCTTGTTTTGCTCCCTCGAAAAAAGGGAATGACAACAGCCAAACTTATCCAAAGGGTCAGAAATCTGTCCAGCAAACTAAGGGAAGAAAAAATCAAGGATATTGCCCTGGCAACATATAAAATGCGGGAGGGGCTTAAAAAAGGAAGCCCAGAAATAATCAAGGATTCAATCAACACTGCCCAGGAATCCCTCAGGGTTCTGGGGGTTTCTACCCCAAAAATAGAGAAAATTGTAAGGGCGGTAAGGAATATAGGAGGCGCAGCCAAACTTTCAGGAGCAGGAGGGGGAGGGGCAATTATTTGCTTTCATCAAGACAAGAAACAATTAACCAAATTGTTAAAAAAACTAAACCTTGATTTTTTTAATGTAGGATTAGGAGCAAAAGGGGTGAAAAATTATGCCTAGGTCATTTATCATCTCAGTTCCAGGAAAGTTATTTATTTCCGGCGAATGGGCGGTATTGGAACCTGAAAATCCAGCGATTGTTGTGGCTGTTAAAAAAAGAATTTTCGCAAAAATTACCAATTCTCAAGACAAAAAAATCCATCTTTCCCTAAAGAACTATAATCTAAAAAACCTAAAGGCAGAGTTTAAAAAGGGCCACCTGCACTTTTTGAAGAAACTAAAACCAGAGGAAGAAAAACTGCTTATCTTCGCCCGAAAAGCAATTGAGGTTGGTTTGAGGTATTTAGGAAAATGGAAACCCTTCAGGATAGAACTTTGGGCTAAGAACAAAGAAAAGATTGGCTTTGGCTTTTCAGCGGCTTCAAGCGTGGCTATTATTGCTGCCTTGCTTAAGTTCAACAAAGAAAAATTAGAAAAAGAGAAAATCTTCAAACTGGCCTCTCTTTCTCATTTTTTTGCCCAAGGAAAACTCGGCTCCGGAGCAGATATTGTTGCCTCGGTCTACGGAGGATATCTTGCCTGCCATGGGATTAATGTCAACTGGCTAAAAAAGCAAGTTAAAAAAGAAAGAGATATGAGAAAAATTGTTGAAATGCCCTGGCCCAATTTCTATGTTGAAAAACTAAATCTGCCAAAGGAACTTAAACTCTTGGTTGGCTGGACAGGCAGACCTTCTTCTACTCCAGAACTAATAAAAAAAATAAAAAGCTGGCAAAAAAAAGCGCCAAAAGCTTATAAAAAAATCATTTCAGACATCAGCAGAACAACAAAAAAAATGATTTTGTCCTTAAGAGAAAAAAACAAAAAACAGATTCTAAACCTAATCAAAGAAAATGAAAAATATCAAAAAGAACTGAGTAAGAAATCGGGAACAGAGATCGTAACAGAAAAACTAAAAATCCTCTCAGAAATTGCGGAAAGGTTTGGAGGAGCGGGCAAGATAGCCGGGGCAGGCGGAGGCGACTGTGGCATCTGCCTTGTTTCTTCTCAAAAAAGGGCTGATAAAATTAAGAAGGAGTGGAGAAAAAATGGAATTATCCCTCTAAAAATCAAGATTGACCACTCCGGGGTCGGCTTGTCTTCTTGACAAACTCTTTATGGATTTTCATATGGCCCCTTTGAATTCCCTCTGTTGCCAAAACTGAAAGGGCAGCCAGATTGTTTGCCAGGCCAACTGCCCCGGCGACAATACCCAGTTCCTGGGCATTTTTGACTCCTAAAATTTTTAGGGCTAGTTTCGCCTTTTTGGTTGAGGTTGCTCCACCTACTGTAGCAATAGGCAGAGGAGTTCTAATCTCCCCTCTAAGGTATTCCTTTTCTCTTTTCCAACAGGTTATGGGTTGATATTTCCCTTTTCTGGCAGCAAAACTATGAACCGCCGCTTCAATTGCTCGGGTATCATTGCCTGTGGCTAAGGCAACTGCATCTATGCCGTTCATTACTCCCTTATTGTGGGTAACTGCCCGGTATATGTCTAGTTCAGCTAATTTTTGGGCAGAAAGAATTCCCTCAGCAACCTCTTCCCCAGAAAAACCATTAAGTTCTAATGAGTCAATGGACACCCTTGCCCAAACAGAAACAATCCTTTTTGGAGCAAAATTAGAAATAATTCTCAAGCCAACCCTGGCATGAGTGTATTTAGTTAAGAGGGGAGAAATTTTCTCTACCATCGTATTAACAATATTTGCTCCCATGGCATCTTTTGTATCAACAAACAGATATAAAACCAAAAACCTCCCCCGTTTTTTAACTACTATGTCTCTTGCCCCTCCTCCTATCCTTAAAAGAAACCTATTGGTCTGATTGGCAGTATCAAGGATTTTTTTCTTATTCTCTAAAATTCTCTTCTTGTTCTTTCTAAAGTCCTTGGCCCCCAAAAGCTGAATCTGACCAATCATTTGATTGCCTAAATACCTGCCCCTAAAACCGCCACCCTCCTTGACAAGTTTTGCCCCTCTTGAGGCAGCTGCCATCACTGAGGGCTCCTCTGTTTCCATGGGTACCAGATATTCCTTGCCCTCAACAAAAAAATTAGTAGCAATCTTGAATGGACCAATATTGCTTTCTATATCAAAGAAATCAGGCAGTTCTTGATATCTTTTGAGAATCTCAAGATCCTCTTTATTCAGTCCGGAAAACCTTTTAATAAATTCTATCTTCTTTTTTAAGGGTAGTTTGTAAAAATGAGAATCGTCTGTTTTCATATTTCCCTTTTGCCCAGATAATAAACAAGTTGCCTGAGGCCTTCCTTGGCTTTTGAAGGAACAAGGGCTTTATCCATTATCCTCCATCCTTGGTCTAAAAGGCGCTGGGCTGTCTTTCTTGCCTGCTCAACGCCATCATATTTTCTTATAATCTCTATTGCCCTTTTTATCTCTTTTTTCGTGTTGGGGTGTTTATCCAAAATGGCAAGTAGTTGTTTTCTTTCTTTTGGCTTTGCCTTTTTTAATGTCCGCAAAACAATAAGGGTCCTTTTCCCCTCCTTGATATCATTGCCAAATTCCTTCCCAAATCTCTTTCTTTCTTTCTCTCCAAGGGTGATATCTAAAATGTCATCCTGAATCTGGAAGGCAACCCCAATCTTCTCCGCTGCCTTCTCCAGTTTTTTAGATGTTGGTTCGCTAACTCCAGAAAAAATGCAAGCCAGTCGGGCTGTCAGTCTTGCCAAACTGCCGGTTTTGAAGGAAGCCATCCGCAGATACTCTTTCTCTTCTATTTTCCTCCCTTTGCCCCTATGCCAATAGATATCCATTCCTTGTCCCAAGTGGACATTGGCCATCTCCTGAATACAGGCCTGATACGCCCTGGTTAGAACTGAGCAGGGAAACCTGTTCTTATTTTTCTCCAAAGTTAGAAATGGCAAGAAATAAAGGAAATTGCCGGCATTAATGGCAACGTCTACACCATACAAACGATGAAGGCAGGGCGCAGATCTCCTAAATCTGCTGTTGTCTTCAAGGTCATCCACGATCAGCGAGCCCTGATGGGTCAATTCAAGAATAACAGCGATCTCCTTGACCTTTTCCACCTTGCCTCCAAGGGCTTTGGTCAGTAATAAGAAAAAAAACGGTCTCCACCTTTTTCCTCCTCTTTCTAAAAAATTCCAGAGGGGATCCAAAAAGCACTCCTGAGCGACCCTAAGGTTTGTCTGGCTAACACCTGACCTCCCAAAGGCAAAAGCCAGCCACCTCTTACTGGCTCTTTTAGGAAGATACCTTTTTATAATCCTATCAATCTCGGGCCTAAAACGTTTTAGGTGTTTTTGACTTTCCATTTTGCGTATATCAAAAAGAGTTTAAGAAACCCAAAAATATTTTTCCTTAAATGGGGCTTGGAGAGAAAAGCAAGAAGTGCCTGCGGATTTTTCAGATAAAAAATATCCCCATTTTTTTTCTCCAAAACCTGACCAAGTTCATTTAGGGTTTGATTGTCAAAAGAATAAAGGATTTTTTGTGCCTGAAACAGGTCTTCGGAAAAGAACGACTGAACCTGCTTCTGGTAAGAAGGAGGGTCTGACTTAAGAATTGCCTTGGCTGCCAAGTGACCAGAAAGCATTGCATTGCCTATGCCTCCCCCGGAAATGGTGTCAACAAGCCCGGCTGCATCTCCAACAAGAAAAGCATTGTCTTTGGCTATTTTTATCGGCCCCTCAAGCCAGGGCCCAACACTGCTTCTGTTTTCCAACAGGTGATAGGGTCCAAAATTCTTCTTTACCTTGTTTTCTAAAAAATCCCTTAAAAGTTTGTTTAGGTTGTCTTTCTTCTCCACACTACCCAAGCCAATATTCGCCCTGTTCTTTGATTTTGGAAATATCCAGGCATAGCCGGTGCCCAACCAATCTTTGTCAAGATAAATTAAAAGTTTTGAGGTATCAAGGTTATTGGTCAATTCTACCAGGTATTCAACAACAGGTAGGACCCTAATTTTTTGGCCAAAAACCTTCTCCCTGACTATTGAAAAGGGACCATCTGCTCCGATAAGATATCTTGACCTGAATATCTTGCCTTGTCTTGTTTTTACCTCCCAAAGGCCCCCTCTCTTTTCTATATCAACCACCCTCTGACCCAAGCGGATTTCCGCCTGCGACATCCTGGCAAGAAATTTTTCAAATCCCTTCCGGTCTATCACATAACTTTGCCCCGGAAAATATAGATTAATCTCCTTCCCATTAGGCAAAACAATCTGGGTTGTATCAATAGTGACAGATATCCATTCTGGTTCAGGAGAAATGTCCATTTCGTCCAAAAATCTCTTTGATAGCCCCTCGGCACACTGAACAGGCAACCCAATTTCTTTCTTTTGGTCCAGAATAAGGGCGTCTTTTAGATATCTTCCAGCAGACAGCCCGCCAGGTCCGGCTCCAACAATGATTGTATCAAACACCTCCTCCATAAAATTGTCTCTGTGATAGATAGTTCCTAAATGCCTCAATACAAACCCCGGTGGTTATTTCCTCAGACCCATAATAACCATAGAAGGGGCTTAGAGCCAAAAACCACCAGGGGATCCCCAAAAAGTAAACCTGCTTTTTGAATCCGCCCTTTCTCCTCTGCCGACTTAATAAATAACTTATACCATCTTCTGTTTCCTTTCCAAAACAGTTAAGGTTAAAGAGGGTATTAAGGCCAAGGGCAGTTTCCATCTCGTTTCCAAAAGAACCATCCTTTTTCTGACAAGACAAGACCGAATTGATAATCCATTCTCTGTTTTTCTTGAAACATGTTACCCCTGACCTTGCTGCTCGGGAAACAAAGTAAAAAAAAGCCAGTTTACTGGGATAATAATAGGAACTGGAGCGATTTTCGCTTATTAGTTTATTAATATAGGTGCAAACCTCAGGCAATGGCCTTTCCAGATATGTTAACACATTGACATTGACAACACAATCAGCATCTTTTGCTGCTGTTTTCCAAAATAGATTTTTCTTGTGTCTTTCGTCAAGAATCCATGTTAAAAATAAGCCATTTTTGTTCCTGTTGCTGAGAACAAGATCTTTATTATCTTCAAATTGCACGCCGTATAATTTAAGCCCAGAAGAAATCACTGAAATATCGTCTAGGTCTGGAGGAATCCTTTTCTTGTTTCTTGAGGTCCAAAACCTCCAAATCCCTCCCTTTTCTTTTTCAGACAACAAAAAGGCAATTGCCTTGTCAACCATCTTCCTTGCCCTTTCGTCATTAAGTCCTTTTAGATTATGAAGTATCAGGCCAGTGCCAAAGGGACTGCTGTCATAATAGGCAGGCATCATTAAAAAATTCCAACTCGCAAGGGTCTTAAACTCTCCCCATGGCAATTGAGAGCGGTAGAGAAAATCAATTGCCCTGTCTAAACAATGTTCAACCTTTTTAGGATCCATAATGAAAAATCAAAATGAAAAGAAAGGAAAAAAAGGTGTAAATGTCCATCAAAAACCAGTCCCTAACTGCCTGATGGTTTTTCCTAGCCAGAAGTAATAAAAGAAAGAAAAGGGTAATGAAGAGAAAAAGAGAATAAAACTTCCTGGCTACAAGCCAAAAAACAGGAAAAAGGGTAAGAGGATAAAAGAAGAAGAAAAACCTCAAGAGTTTTTGGGAGTTTTCATAACCCAAAAAACAAACCGTTGTTTTCAGTCCCTCGGCTCTATCCGCCTGGTAGTCATTAAGGTGATTTCTGGTCTCAGCAGTAATAGAGAGAACAAAAATGGGAATCAACAAAAGTTTCTCCGGGCTGTCTATTTTGGGGGCAAAGGCAAAGAGAGGAAAAAGAAAAATTAAAATACCGGCAAAAAAACCATGGGAGATTATGTCTAAAAAGGGTCTTGATTTTAATCTTACCGGCGGAGCAGAATAAAGAAAGGTAAGAAAAACAGCCAAAAAGGCATCAAGAAACGCCCTTAGACAAAAACGGAAAGAAAGAACCAGTCCTAGAACCCCCGAGAAAAGAGAGAAGAAAAATGCCCTTCCCACGCCGATTATCTTGCCAATAATGATTTTTTTGTCTTTTTTAAACTTATCTCCCTTAATATCAAAAAAATCATTTATTGAAAATCCAAAGGTAAACAATAAAATTCCAATAACAAACAAACAAATGATATCAAAAACAGGAGCACGCCACCCCTCAGCAAGTAAAAAGCCGAAAACCCCTCCTAAAAAATAGCCGCGCCAGTTATTAATCCTGGCAAGTTTTAAGTAGGGCTTTAAATTGATAGCCATTTTTCTTAATTATCTTTTTAAGCCAAAAGGTATATCTTTTGGGATTTTTTCTTATATCTTCTTCTAATTTATCTAAAGAAATCCATCTCCAATCTTCCGCCTCTTTTTTGTCTATTTTGGGTTGTCCGTCAAATCTTCCGAAGAAAACGTGGTCAAATTCATATTCAATTAACCTACCCACCCTTGCTCTGTAAATAAAATTAAAGACCTCTTTTAACTCCGCTCTAATTCCCATCTCCTCCTTAAGCCGCTTTTCCGCCTCTTTTTTTATATCAAGCCCGGGCCGGGGATGAGAACAGCAGGTATTTGACCAAAGCCCGGCTGAATGATATTTCCCCTGAGCCCTTTTTTGTAAAAGCAATTCCCCCTTTTTATTAAAAATAAAAACGGAAAACGCTCGATGTAACCTTCCTTCTTGATGAGCCCTTAACTTTTCTGCCTTACCAATTTCTTCTCCCTTTTTATTAACAACAGTAACATAGTTCTTTTTTATGCTCATACATAAATAATCTGTCAGGGAAGAAAAATAAATCTCTCTAATAGATCCCTAAAAATGGCTTTATTTTTTGAAGAGTTTTTTACCAAGCAGATACCCCTTCCAGGAAGTCCATAAACCACTAAAGAATTCTCAGGGGCTGTAAGTAGGGAGGGAATTACCAAAAGGTCTTCCTCGCCTTTAACAAAGATATTCTTTTTTCTTTTAATTCCTGTTTTAATTTTTCCCCAAACCTCTTTCTGAATTGTCCCCGCCGGGTTTCTAACTGAAAGGGAATAAGGAAAACCTCTTTTAATTTTCTTTCTCCTTATCTTCCCATCAAAAATTTTAACATCGGAGGGGATTTCAAAAGAACAATAATCACCAACAGTAATTATTCTTTGGAATTTTTCCTTACTAATAAACTGTTTAAATTTTTTAAATACCTGTTTTTTTCTTCCTAAAATCACTACCCCAATAGGTTTTCTTAACTCCCCCCTTAAATCCTCTGGTAAAATATAGGTTTGTTTGGTAGGAGAGGTCTTTTTTTTCCTCACCACTAAACTCATATCTAATACACCGGCTGAATAGGTAAGTCGGCCTATTGAAATCCAATCAGGCCTTGTTTCGGCTATCTTTTTAATGTTTTTAAGATTCACCCCTCCTGAAACCTCAACTCGGGCTTTTTTTCCAATTATCTTAATTGCCCTGGTTATTGTTTTAAGGTTCATATTATCCAACATAATAATATCAACACCAAGGCTAAGTGCTTCTTTTACCTCCTCTAGATTTCTTACCTCAACCTCTATTCGCTTTTTTATCTTTTGAGCCCTTTTTACTGCCTTCTTTAACCCAACTAATTCAATATGATTTCCCTTAATTAAAATTTCATCCCATAACCCAAAGCGATGGTTTATCCCTCCTCCAACACGGACTGCGTATTTTTCTAAGATTCTCAAACCAGGAGTTGTCTTTCTTGTGTCTAAAATTTTTACACCAAAGGGAGTTGCCTTTTTTACAAATTTATGAACATAGGTAGCAATTCCACTTAACCTTTGTAAGAAATTCAAGGCGACCCTTTCTCCATTCAAGATACTCCTTGCTCTTCCTGAGATTTCAATAATTTTTTGACCTGGTAAAACTATATCCCCATCTTTTAGTAATTGGTTAAAGGTAGCGTTGGGGTCTAAAACCTTAAAAACCCTTTTGATTATTGGTAAACCGCAAACTATCCCTTTTTCTTTGCTAAAAATAAAAGCATCGCATTTCATTCTATCAGGTATTATTGTTCTGGTTGTTATATCTCCACTACCAAGATCTTCCTTTAATGCGTTAATTATTATCTTTTTACTATCTCGTTCAAGAAGTTTTATTAAATTATTTTTATCCATTGTATTTATTCACACAATAAAAAGGATAAATATATTTATGTTATTACTACTACATCGTTATACCTCTTCCTTATAATGAATACGAAATGAATATACTATATTATCTGATTTACTTGTGGAATTATAGAAGAAAAAGATGTGGATATTTTGTATATTATTAAATAAGGTTCTTTTTCATCTCTCTTTCCCCTTCTTTATCCCTATAATTTCCACCACTTATGAATTATATATCCTCTGGGCGATCATTTGAATTTCTTCCTCTAGGTTTTTATCTTTTTGTAGTTGACTGTTAATCTTTTCACAACTATGAATGACAGTTGTGTGGTCTTTTCCTCCAAATCTTTCTCCTATAAAAGAGAAAGAACTGTTTAATTCCCTTCTTAACAGATACATAGCAATCTGTCTTGGTTTTACAATTTCTTTTTTACGGGAGGGGATAATAATATCTTTTTCAGTCAATCCATAAAACTCAGCCACTGTAGAGATTATTTTTTTGTGGGTAATTTTTTTTCTTCCTCCTTTTATTATTTTCCCTAGAAGGGATTTGACGATATTAATGTCTGGCGGTTTGTTATTTATTTTTTGATAGACAATAACCCGATTTAAAGCACCTTCTAATTCCCTGATATTTTTTTGGACTGACTCGGCGATAAGGTTATATATTTCATTAGGAAAATCAACCCCTGCCTCTCTTGCCTTTGTCTTTAGTATTGCTATCCGTGTTTCAAGGTCGGGCTGAGAAATATCGGCAATCATCCCTCCTGTAAAGCGAGACCTTAATCTTTCTGTAAGAGAGGGGATTGCTCGAGGTGGACAGTCTGAGGAGATAACAACCTGTTTATTTTTTTCGTAAAGAAGATTGAATATATGAAAAAATTCCTCTTGTGTTTTTTCTTTACCAGCCAGAAACTGGACATCATCAACTATTAAGAGATCAATCTCCCTATAACTTGACTTAAACAACTCCATCTTATGCTTCCTGATAGCCCTAACTACGTCTTCTATAAATTTTTGGGAGGGGATGTATTTTATTTTCTTCTCCGGAAAGTTTTTACAGACCTCATTACCAATGGCTTCCAAGAGATGGGTTTTACCCAAACCCACTCCCCCATAAATAAAGAGGGGGTTGTAGACCAGTCCTGGCTTTTGTATTACTGCTTGAGCAGCGGCATGGGCTAATTCATTAAAAGAACCGACAACAAAGTTCTCAAAGGTATACCTTGGATTGAGGTTTGTTTCTTTATCTATTTCAAGTCCTTCAAAGCCCAATTGTCCGGCTTCTTCTTGGTAGGATATTTTCTTTCTCGGTGCCTTGATCTTTAGGCTCTGTTTTTCAATACAATATTTAACCTCCTTTATGCTGCTATCTAAACCATGGAGAATTTTTAAAATAATATCGTTGTATTTCTGTTCTAACCACTCCTTAACAAAAGAACTGGGAACAGAAACCATTACCTGGGTTTTTTCCCGGGAGATGATTTTCGTGCCCTTAAACCAGGTAGCAAAGTTGGCTGGGGAGATGTTTAATTGGATTTGGGCCAAAACTGCTTCCCAGAGCTCTTCGTTGGACATCACATTCATTATACATAAATGTCAAGGAGAGGCAAGTTGCGATAAAAATAGGATAAATGTTGATATCTTGTGGATATTATGGGGAATATGTGGGTAAAATGAGCAATCACAACAATCCCTGTTAAATTACTGCAAAAAGAGGTATAATAGGGGCGTATCTGTTAACCCTTTAGGCAAGTCCTAAAGCCAGGTTCGAAATTCAAATCCAAACCAAATCAAAAATCAAAAATCAAAATGCAAAATGAAAAAGAAAAAATCAAAGAGAATTCTTTTTGCATTTTAATCTTTCATTTTGATTTTTGAGATTTGCATTTTGCATTTAATTTTG
>Ga0180301_10001955_pt1 | contig 16149 bp, 16 predicted proteins | sample GuaBasSediGuay16_FD_121797 | JGI IMG/M metagenome (GOLD analysis project Ga0180301, IMG submission 121797) | Subseafloor sediment microbial communities from Guaymas Basin, Gulf of California, Mexico - Guay16, Core 4569-2, 12-15 cm | ecosystem: Environmental > Aquatic > Marine > Hydrothermal... | reverse complement strand
GAAACACTTTAGTTTATTACTACGAGTAGGGTAGCTTAAAAATTAACGATTCTGAATACAGGATTGGTCAAAAGTCTTTTGGTGAGGTTGGGAACATTGTACTTAGTGTTTTAAAGCAACTATACGGCGAATATGAAACAATTCCTTACACTTTTAATGAAGAGGCATATGAAAACGAAAGATTTAGGGCAGAGGTTTTGGCTTTAGGCTCAAGGGGTATACTGCAGTTTACCGTTACGAAAAAATCAAAGGCGGTTTGATGGATTTTGAAACTGCTAAGAAAATAATCGAGAAGTATAAGCCTGAAGGGATTATGGAAAAGGAAGATTCTCTGAAGCTCTTGGAATACTGTAAAGAAACTGAATGCGAAAGGTGTAAGCTGAGAGAGCTGTATAAGAAATGCCCTGTCGTAATTTCTTTGCCGAGGTGATTTGGTGAAATGTTCCATCTGCGGCAGAAGAATTAAAAGGTCTAAAGCATACTTTGGCGATGAAGATACCCTTTATGAGCGAAAACCGTTATGTGAATCCTGTTATTATGAGGATGAGCCAGCTGCAACAGTATTCTACGGAAGAGACAAACAACCTTACATTATTAGTAGCACAAGAAATGAAACTAACGGAGATTTCAAAGTAGAATGGCATAGCACAGACCCTTGGAGAGGTTACTATAAAACTAAAAGCGAGAAGTACTCATTAATCAACACTACTGAGCTGCTTGCTTGGCATGAAAGCGAAAAGATGCTGAAGGAATTTGACGAAAAAATTAGGGAACTTTTTGATGAACATAAATATAGAATGGTGATTTAGAGAATAGGTTTTCTTAGTTTGTAGAGGTTTCCATTTTGGGCTATTATTTCCCATCCTTGTAATTATGAAAGCACCTTTAAACCTGCCTTATCATAGATTTCTTTCAACTTTTCAGGACTGAAATCTGTATAGTGTCTAGCTAAAACACTTCTTGGAACCCTACCACAGAAAGCATCCACATACCTGTCAGGAACACCAAGTCTACCCATTTCACAGCAAAACCATTCACGTAAAACTTGAGGAGTAATCTTTATACCTGTTTTTAGAGTTGTTTCTTGAAATATTGTTTCTATTCTTTTTCTTGAGATGGGAAATAGTTTTTCCGAGTTGATGTTTCTTCTTTTAAGATACTTGTTTAAGATTTGCTCGCATTCATGGTTGTAGAATGTTATCCAAGATTTTTTGGTTCTACCTGTATGATTGTTTGGTGTAACCATTCTTCTGCTAAAATCTATGTCTTTAAAAGTTAGGTTTAAAACTTCACAGCATCTTAAACCTGTTGTTGCAAACATAAGAAACAACGATTTTTCACGTAAACTTGGTAATGCTTCGTAAAAAAGTTTTAGTTGACCTTTATCAGGTATCCCGTTTTTAGGTTTTATTGGTATTTCAGGAAACCTAAAATCTTCAACCAAGTAACCCATTTTAAGAAAGTTTCTAAAAAATACTTTAATTGAGCCTAAATGGTGAGCATAAGTTATAGGAGCTTTATTAGTGTATTGCATTAAATAACTTCTAATATCATCTTCCGTTATTTCAACAATCGGTTTACCTATAGTTTTCAGGAAACGTTTAATCCTCTGTTTATGGTCTTTTGTTGTAAGTTCACCAAGTCTAAGATTTACCCTGCAAAACTCAACAAACTTTTCAACAACTTCTTCATAGTTTTGAAGGGAGGTATCGGAACCATAGGTTCTGATGGAATGAGGATCCTGTCCCGTAGGGGTTCGTGGGTTCAAATCCCACCCCCCGCACCATACAAAGAGGTAAATGCAACTAAAAACTGGAAGAAATTCCAGTAAATGTGCGTATGGAAAGTTTGAAAATTACCAAAAGTCTTTTAAACGTTTTACTTGTTAAACAAAATCATGAAAGGGAAACGTTTTTTTGTGGGAGTGAGATTAACAGAAGAACAACGCTCCATTTTGTCTCGTATCCAGAAAAATGCTGGTTTAAGTAAGACAGATATTCTTCTTAAAGGCTTAGAACTACTCAGTGAATACTATTCTTTAGGTTTGGACCATCCGCCTTTAAGTCTTGAACTTAAAAGACTTGAAGAAGAAGCGGTACGACATGCTGAAGCATTAAAACGTATTCGGCGTAGGGAAGATGCCTTAAAAGAGATAATTCGTGAACTTAGACGTGTTGATAGTATAGTGGACAAGTATGATGGAGACCCTAACGCCCTGATACAGATACTTTTGGATATTCAGAAAGAATTTCGTTGGGTTTCTAAACCAGCAATGATGTGGGTTTCGGAAAGGCTGGGGGTTCCGCTTTCCCGTATCTATCAAATTGCTACTTTTTATAAAGTTTTTAGTCTTACACCACAAGGTCGACATAAGATTAGGGTATGTCTTGGTACCGCATGTCATGTTCGTGGAGGACCAATAATCATGGAAAGGGTAAAACGTTTACTGGGTATTGAAGATGGAGAAGTAACTCCAGACGGTAGATTTAGCTTAGAAAGGGTAAATTGTCTTGGTTGTTGTGCTTTAGGACCTGTAATGGTTGTGGATAACGAGTATTATGGAAACGTAAAACCTGCAGAAGTAGAAAAAATTCTTTCAAAATATGAGTAGGGAGGATGGGTAAAACGGTAAAGAAAATAAAGTCTCCTTCAGAGTTAAGAAAGTTAAGAAGAGAGATTCTGAAAAAAAGAGACCCAAAAAAACCTGTAATCACTGTTTGTGTTAGTACCGGATGTAGTGCTTTAGGAGCAGGAAAAGTTGTTGAAGCCCTAAAAAAAGAAATTAAAAAACGAAAACTTGAACGTAAAGTGGAAGTAAAGGAAACAGGTTGTCTAGGTTTTTGTGAACTTGGACCTAGGTTGATAGTGTATCCAAAAGAGATCCCATATTTTAAGGTTAAACCGGAAGATGTACCAGAGATCATTTCAAAAACGGTTATCGGTAAAAAAGTTGTAGAACGTTTACTCTATGTAGACCCTGTTACTGGTAAAAAAGCTAGAAAACTTGAAGAAATCCCATTCTACAAGCATCAGTTAAGGCTTTTATTGGGAAACAACGCTAGAATAGACCCCAAAAAAATCGAAGACTACATTGCACTCGGAGGATACCGTGCACTGGCTAAGGCCCTTTTCCGAATGACCCCTGAACAAGTGATAGAAGAAATCAAGAAGTCAAATTTGAGAGGTCGGGGAGGGGGAGGTTTCCCAACTGGACGTAAATGGGAAACAACACGTAATGCTCCGGGAGAACCAAAATATGTCCTTGTTAACTGTGATGAAGGTGACCCTGGAGCCTTTATGGATAGGTCGTTGATGGAAGGAAACCCACATAGTGTTTTAGAAGGTTTGATAATCGGGGCTTATGCGATAGGGGCTCATGAAGGTTTCATCTATGTAAGAGAAGAGTATCCCATGGCTGTGGAAAACATCACTACCGCCATAAAACAAGCCGAAGAATATGGATTACTTGGTGAAAACATTATGGGTTCTGGTTTTAGTTTTAAGGTTAAAGTTCATAGAGGAGCTGGAGCCTTTGTATCGGGTGAATCCAGTGCTCTCATGACAGCTATCGAAGGAAAGGTAGGAGAACCTAGACCAAAATACATTCATACAGCTGTTAAGGGGTTATGGGAAAAACCTAGTTGTTTAAACAATGTTGAAACATGGGCTAATGTTCCACTTATAATCCTTAAAGGTGCTGATTGGTTTAGAAGTATTGGAACAAAAAACAGTCCTGGAACAAAAATTTTCTCTCTTGTGGGGAAGGTTAACAATACTGGTCTTGTAGAAGTTCCCATGGGGATAACTCTTAGAGACCTTATCTACAAAATAGGTGGTGGAATTAGAAGTGGGAAAAAGTTTAAGGCTGTTCAAACAGGCGGTCCTTCCGGAGGCTTTATTCCTGAAAAATATCTTGATCTACCCATAGATTTTGATGAACTTACAAAAGTTGGTTCCATGATGGGTTCAGGTGGGGTAATCGTCATGGATGAAGACACTTGTATCGTGGATGTTACACGTTACTACATAGATTTTCTCTCGGAAGAATCATGTGGTAAATGTGTTCCATGTCGAGAAGGACTAAAACAAACTCTTAACATACTAAACAGGATCTGTGCAGGGTTAGGTAAAGAAGAAGACCTTAAAACCTTAGAAGACCTTTCTGAACTTTTAAGAGAAGCTTCACTTTGTGCTCTAGGAACAACAGCTGCAAATCCTATCATGACTTCCCTAAATTACTTTAGGGAAGAGTATGAAGCACATATACGGGAAAAACGTTGTCCAGCCAAAGTTTGTTCTGCACTTATAGCCTACTATATTCAACCGGAAAAATGTCAAGCATGTATGATTTGTTCACGAAACTGTCCTGTTAACGCTATTTCTGGTGAGAGAGATATAGTCCATGTAATTAACCAAGAGAAATGTATTAAGTGTGGAATATGTTATGAAGTATGTCCGTTTGGTGCTGTTGAAAAAATTTCACCACCAACACCACCTCCACCCCAGTATGGGGTAAAGGTGATACGAAAAAAGAAGTAGAAGGAAGGGGAGAGAATGAGTAGAGAAGTAACTTTAAAAATAAACGGAAAGGAAGTTAAGGCAACCGAAGGAATGACCATACTTCAAGCAGCTAAAAACAATGGAATAGAAATTCCAACCTTGTGTTACAATGAACAATTAAAACCGTATGGAGCTTGTAGAATATGTACCGTTGAAATAACTAAGGGAAGAAGAAAAAGACTAGTTGTTGCATGTGTCTACCCTGTAGAAGAAGGTTTGGAAGTTGAAACTGAAAATGAGAGAGTTAGGAAAGTTAGAAAAATGATTCTAGAGTTACTACTTCCTCTATCAAATAAAGGTCCTATTAAAGACTTAGCTGAAAAATATGGAGTGACAAAAAGTCGGTTTGAAGCAGAACCTACAGACTGTATCCTTTGTGGTCTTTGTGTACGTTATTGTGCTGAAGTTAAAAAGGCAAACGCCATTTGTTTTGTGGGTAGGGGAACCAAAAAACAGATTGCATTTGTACCTGAAATAGCACCAAACATATGTCCAACATGTAGAGAATGCTACTCTCTTTGTCCTGCAAGTAGGGTAATCGACCTAGGGGAAAGCATCTATTCACTTTCCATCCCAATAAGTGAAAAGATTAAGAAAAGTTGACCTTAAAGGATGTTCTGGTATTCATCTCCAATTTTCTAACTTTTTTGTAACAGGTAGCTTTATTGGGATTTATTCCTAATGGGGGAAGATAACTTAAGTACTGCTTACCGTTATACTTATCTTTTGATGCTTCAAGAAGAGAGTTTCTAGTTTATGGAGTTGTAGATTGTGATGATGTTTAACAGTTTTTTAAATTCTGTTCTACTTCTTGTTTTGGGTTTAGCTGTAACTTTTACAATTTCCTATCTTCTTAATGTTTTTTTGGAAAGATATATACTCGAATTTATTGAGAAACAACCAAAACTTACCACGACTTATAGGTTTGTAAAAAGACTTGTTCTTGCAACCGTGATTTTTGTTGGTGTTACAGCAACCGTTTTTACCGCATTTCCTGAAACTACTGGTGTTGTTGCTTCCATCTTTATAGCTGCTGGTTTTGTTTCCATAGTTGTTGGTCTTGCTGCTCAATCAAGTCTGTCAAACATTATTTCGGGTGTGATTGTTTCCATTTCTCAACCTGTAAGGATTGGTGATGCTGTAATGTTTAGAAATGATTTTTGTTTTGTTGAAGATGTTAGGCTTATGCATACGGTTTTAAGAACATGGGACAACAGACGTTTGATAGTTCCAAATTCTATTTTACAGAATGAAGTCATAACGAATTATACGATGGAAGACCCTACCATGCTTGTCCCGGTTTTTGTTCAGGTAAGTTATGAGTCAGACCTAGAAAAAGCAATGAAGATTATGGTTGAAGTTGCAAAAAAACATCCTGATTGTATGCCGATAGGAAATCTTCCCAACGTAGTTGTTATGGAGTTTGCTGATTCAGGTATAACACTTAGATTGTTGTCAAGAGCTAAAGACCAACCTACAGCTTTTATGATGGCCCGTGACCTTCTCCTACAGATTAAAAAAGAATTTGACAAGAACGGGATAGAGATACCCTACCCACGAAGATATCTGGTGGTAGACAAACAGTTAGAAGAAAAACTTTCAAGGATAGCTGATGGAATCAACCAATTGTTAAACACGCTTAAACCTAAAACTTAACAAACAAAAGCTATTCTTTGTTCTTTAGCAACATGTTTAAAAAAAGTTTAAACTAACCTATAGATCGTGAGGTCCCTTCTGATGCAACTTTCAAACATACTTGCATCCAGACCATCCTTACGTTGGGATGACCCCCTTTTGTTAGCCTTAAACATTCTTGGTGGAAAACAAACACCCTACAGAATCACTGTTGTTGATGAATGTTGTAGGGTTAAGGGTGTTATAAGTGGACGTAGAATCTTAGAAGTTTTGTTGGGTAAACGTGGAGAATCTATAAAGACCCAGAAAGGAATTAAGGGTATCCTAAGAGAACCTGTGAATCTTTTCTTGGATGAAGTACACAACATTTTTCCTGAAAATGTAACTCCTCAAACAATTCTCCAATATATTGCTGAAAACAATATTGGTTATGTTTTTGTTGTAGACCAAAACGGTGCGTTTAAAGGTGTTGTTGATGAAGCTTCAATTCTAAACAAACTTAAAGATAAAGTTTTTGACATAAAAGTGGAAGACATAATGAACCGAACCATCCATACTGTTCTTCCAGAAATTTCTTTGCTTGAAGCTTCAACCTTAATGGTAAACTTTCATGTTAGACGTTTACCAGTTACCATAAACAACACTATAATGGGTATAATTACCATCACAGACATTCTACGTCATGTCTTGATGAAAGAAAAACATTTAGAATTGTTGCTTCATGACGTGGAAGTTGAAGATGTTCTTAAAGAAAAGGTTAAAGAAGTAATGTGTTCAGAACTTGTCTACGTAAACCCGGTAGATGATGCTGGAGAAGCCGTTAACAAGATTATTAACAATGATGTAAGTTGTTTACCAGTTATAGTTGGAAAAAACAGTTTGGCTGGTATAGTTTGTAGGGTTGACCTTTTAGTTAAAATCATCAAGATGAAGGGTATCCAGACGGTTCTTCATTTGATGAGGTAAGGATGTTGGTTGGAAGACGGGTCGAAGACTACATACCCATAGTGGGTGCGGATGAGGTTAATAGTATATTTGAGTTGGCTGAAAGAGTTAAGGGTGCAAAAGTTATCCATGTAAATGCAACTTCCTATGGTGGAGGAGTAGCTGAGATTCTTAAAAGTATAGTTCCTCTTGCAAACTCAATAGGTTTAAATGCAAAATGGCAGGTTTTAAAGGGGAATCCTATCTTTTTTAGTACGACAAAAAAAATTCATAATGCATTACAGGGAGATAAGTCTATAAAGTTAACCGTAGATATGCAAGAAAACTATCTTAAAGTGAACGACCTAAACGCAAAACTTCTGGATTTAGATGGTGATGTTGTCATCATTCATGACCCTCAACCCCTTCCCCTCATTAATTATAGGAGGGGAGGCAAATGGGTTTGGAGATGTCACATAGACACATCTGAACCAAATCAGAATGTTTGGAGTTTCATAAAACCTTTTGTAGAAAAATATGATGCACTTGTATTTTCCCGGGAACGTTATGTACCAAAAGACATCTACGGTGCAAAAATTTTTGTTAGATACCCATCCTTAGACCCTCTTTCAGAAAAAAATAAACCATTAAGCCAAACAGAAATCCTAAGGATACTTGAAAAGTTTGAAGTAGACCCGGATAAACCTATCATAGGGCAAGTTGCACGTTTTGACCCTTGGAAAAACACATTAGGAGTTATCGACGTATACCGAAAAATTCGGGAAAAAATTCCTGATATTCAACTTCTTCTTATAGGGTCTTTTGCTCATGATGACCCTGAAGGTGCTGAATGGTACAAAAAAACCGTTGAATACGCATCCAACTCTCAGGATATACGTATACTGACAAATTTGGAAGGTGTTGGTGACCTTGAAGTTAACGCGTTTCAAAGGTCCTTTACCGTTGCTTTACAGTTATCGATTAAGGAAGGATTTGGTTTAACGGTTACGGAAGCGCTATGGAAAGGTGTACCTGTTGTGGCAACTAGGGCTGGAGGGATACCTTTACAGGTAATTGATGGAATAACAGGTTTTCTTGTGGATAATCTTGAAGAAGCCGTCGATAGAGTAATCCTTCTACTTAAGAGGTGTTGGCTTACAAGAGAGTTGGGGCGAAATGGTGTTGAACATGTTAAACGTAACTTTCTTGTGACGAAAGATTTGAAGGAGTATCTTAGAATGCATATAGAACTTGTCGGTAAATAACCTGTTTTCGGTAAAGATACGATGCCTCCAAGAAGTCTGTACAAAAACTGGTTTAGGGTTGAAGAATTCTTCAAAAAGTCTTCAAAAATTTTTTTGATGTTAGATTATGACGGAACAATAGTTCCTATAACAAAAAAACCCGAACTTGCAAAACTAAAAAATAAAGCTAAAAAAATTCTTTTGAAGCTAATTTGTAAAGAAGATAGATTTAGAGTTGCTATCATAAGTGGAAGAAGCATCCACCAACTTAAACAACTTATTAATTTAAAGAACTTGTATTACGTTGGTCTTCACGGTCTTGAGATTAAAGGTCCAAGTTTAAAATTTACTCATGAATTGGCCATAAAAACAAAACCAACGATAATCAGGGTACGTACAGAGCTTTCAAGATTTTTACAAAAAGTTAATGGTGTTGTTTTGGAAGATAAAGGATTAACTTTAGCTGTACATTACCGTTTAGTATCAAGTCAAGATAGCCCATTTGTAAAAAGGAAGGTTTTAGAAGTTCAAACAAAATATGAAGGGTTAAGACTTCTGAAGGGTAAGAAGGTATTTGAATTTATTCCAGATGTAGATTGGGATAAGGGTGATGCAGCACTTTACCTGTTAAAAAGTTTTGATTTAAAACATACACCAGTTTATGTCGGGGATGATAAAACAGATGAAAACGCATTTAAGGTTCTTAGAAATTTAGGTTTGACTATTGTTGTTGGTAGAAAAAAGAATTCAATCGCGGAATATTATGTTAAAAATGTTGGTGAAGTTTTAAGGTTTTTACAAAAGGTAAGTGTTATGTAAAAATGTAAGCTTAACTTTAATTGTTGTTTTTAAGCACAGACTCAAAAATTGTTTTTAAACGTTCTGTTGATGCTGCTATGGTGCATTGTTTTGCTGTTTCATATCCTGCCTGTCCTATTTTTAGGGCTTCTTCACGATGTTCAAAGATGTATCTTAACTTTTTGTATAGGTCTTCATGGTTTCCAGATTCATGGGTTAATCCGTTAACACCTTCTATGATAAGTTCAGAAGCCCCTGCCCCCTTACTTACAACAACAGGTTTCATGTAGTTCCAAGCTTCAACAACCGTTAAACCAAATCCTTCCATTCTAGAAGGAAGTAGTACAACATCAGCTCTCGTGTAAAGACATTTAAGTTCTTCTTCATCTACATATCCCGTAAACTTTACGGAGTCTTTAACGTTAAGTTCTCTTACCAAGTTTTCTAGGTTTCTTCGCCAGGTTTCACCTTTACTATATCCCAAACCACTACTTGTAAAGCTTCCATTTCCCACAAGTAAAAGTTTTACGTTGGGATATTCTTTTCTGAGTAGAGCTAGAGCTTTTACGGCGATATCCTGTCCTTTAACACTATCCATTCTTGCTACCACTAAAATTACGTCATCTTCGTCTGAAATGTTAAATTTAGCCATTGTTCTGTTAAGTTCCGCATTCCCAACCTTATCCCATTTACTTGGGTCGATGTACGGGTAAAGTTGGTAAGCTTTACCTTTAAAACCAGCCTGAATAAGCCCTTCTAGGTCTCTTTTTGTACTTACAATTATGGCGTTATAGTTTTCTATATTTCTCAGGATGAACGTTTTTAGTTTTTGAGAAACCAATTCCAATCGAAAGGGTATATGCCACCGAAAAACAACTGGTGCTGAAAACCTTAAAAAGCTACCAACCTGAAGTTGTTGAAAATCATGAACCCAAAAAAGGTCTACGGAAGGTAATAGTTCAAGCATTTTTTGTGCACAAAGCCAATTGTAGGTAACAAAAGCTTTATACTCTTCAACTTTAGCTTCCATTTTTCCAAGTCCATGAAACTCTCTCCAGATTCCTTCCTTAAAACTGGTATAACGAAGAATGTACTGACTGGGTAATTGGATGTTGTAAATTTGGATTCCTTCATAGAGTACTTCAGAAGGAGCGTTTGGATTTAAAGAAACCCATCTTGCATTGGAAATAAATCCTTGATTGATAAGCTCACGTAACATGGAAAAAACTGTAGGAGCCACTCCACCAGGTGTAAAATAATAATCTTCATCCTTAACCAAGTTTCTTAGGTCAACTGGTTCTTCCAAAAAACCATACTTTTCCAATAGTTCTTCATAGTTTAATCTAAACCTAACCAATGGTGTTTGAGTGTTTACACAAAGTTTAAGCTGAAACAGAAATCTTCACCATAGAATTAAGAAGAACTTATGGGTAAAGTATTTTTCTCCTTGAGACCAAGAGGGTAACGTTAAATTTTTCTCTTAAAACCATGTTTGTTTAGGAAAAGTTTAACATGAAGATGTCTGGTTACATTTTAAATTAGGGAACTTAAGGATTTCCTCCACGATATTGAGGATTAGGTATGGGTGAATTTAACTCTGAAGATTGGTTAAGAAAAACTGTTGAGAAAATTCTTGAAGCAGGATATCAAGTTGAAGCAGAAGCCTTTAATTTTCTCAAATCCACTTCTAAGCTTGTTGACGTTGAAGATTTTACGCAGGGGATTCTAAAAAAACTGGCAGAAACATCTCCTCCTTCAATCTTTGTAGATAAAAAAATAGTTGAAGAAGTCTTTAATCAGTTACGTTCAAAAAACAAAGTGGACACTTCCAAACAGGAATCCCTAGAAAAAATAGGTGAGTTGGAAGTTGGAAAAGGTGTTTTTCGTCCTTATGCAAAGGAAGTTGAAGCTAAAATCGAAGTTCTAAAAGACCCTTCAAAATACATTGCTTCAGATGGTACCATGGAAAGTTTTTCTAGGTATTTTAGAGACAGATTTAAACGTTTGTTAAAAATTCTTGGTGAAAGACTTGACGTAAAAGGTTATACAGGTATTGGAAGTGTGTTAAAGGAAAGAAATGGTGCCAGAGTTAAGATTGTGGGAATGGTTTCTGAGAAGATTAGTAGAGGTAGAAGAATTATTTTTAGGGTTGAAGACCTTGAAAGTTCCATAACAGTTCTTGTTCAATCAACTAAACCAGACCTGATTGAAAAAGCAAGAGAAGTCCTTTTAGACCAAATCGTTTGTATTACTGGTTTTAAGAGTACAAATAATCTGGTAGTTGCTGAAGAAATTATAATGCCAGATATTCCCCAACATAAATCAAATCATGCAGAAGAAGATGTTAATGTAGTTTTAACTTCAGATTTTCATGTTGGAAGTAAGGTTTTTGAAGAAAAACTTGTAAAGTTGTTCTTAAAATGGTTAAAAGGTGAAATTGGAAACGAGAAAGAAAGAGGGATTGCTGGAAAGGTAAAATACATAATTGTTGCAGGAGACCTTGTTGATGGTGTCGGGTTGTATCCACAACAGGAAAATGAACTTGAGATAAAGGATGTTTATAAACAGTATGAAGTTGCAGCAAAAATTTTTGAACAGGTACCTGACTACATCAAAGTAATAATTATTCCTGGAAACCATGATGCAACAAGAAAAACTTTACCCCAACCAGCTATACCCAAAAAATTTGCAGAACCTATTTATCATATTCCAAACCTAATCTTACTTGGAAATCCCGCTCAAGTTAAACTTCATGGAGTAAACATTCTTATTCATCATGGAAGAAGTCTTGAAGATGTTTTAGCTTCACTTCCAAACGTTAACCATCAAAATGTAACAATTGCCATGGCCCATCTTTTGAAGGTTAGACATCTTGCTCCTATCTATGGTCAAAAAACTCCTCTTGCACCAGAACCAAAAGACTGGATGGTAATTGAGTCTGTACCGGATATTTATCATACAGGACATATCCATGTTTTTAACCATACCATGTACAAGGGGGTTCGACTTATAAATTCGGGATGTTGGCAACGGCAAACTTCTTACCAGAAAAAGATGGGAATAAACCCTGTTTTTGGAGTTGTTCCTATCGTAAATCTTCAAAAGATGAGTTTAACAATAATGGACTTTACAAAGATTTTTTAGTCAACATAACCAAGTCCACGAGCTATAAGGTTAGCTATTCTGAGTGGTTCAGGTCTGTTACCAAAAATCATTAAACCTTTAACCATGTTTTCAGCTTCTTCCACCGTCAAACCAAAACAGTAAATGTAGATTTGTTTATCTTCAATTTTTAGGGGAATAGGCTTCCCCGCCCTATGGATTATTTCAAGTCTTTTTTTCCAATCTTTAAAATGTCGTTTTAATGCAATTTCAACAGACAGGTCATCAGGTTTTTTAGGGTTTACTATCAAGACTGGGATTTTAAAGAGACCGTAGACTTTTGTAGGGTCAACCAAGTTAAATCCCGCATAAGCAATTGAAGCTAACATCAAAACGTCCGGTTTTGTTTTAATTTTTTTAACTATCTCAACCAGACGTTCTGTTACATCAAAACCATCCACTTGAATATGTGAAATCACTACTTTTTCAATTTTGAAATCTTCAACAAGAACACCAACAAGAAAAGCTTTACCTTTTCTTTTTCTACGAAAAACATTACTTCGAAAACTTCCATCTTCAAACGCTAAAACTTTTACCATAAAATCAACCTTTCCACTTAGAATAAGATTAAACTTGGATTTAACCTAAATTCTTTAAGCTTATCCAAAAAAGACAACGAATAAAAGGATTTTCATGTTAACAAAAAAGTCTAACCGTTATACAGAACCAATGAAAGAAAGTTCCAAAACCGATGAAAAATTGTTAGGTTAGGGGTTTATCGAAGATTTTTCATGAGAAACGGATGTGGTGGGTAGTGGAAGCTCAGGTAAACTTTCCTTTATTTTATGTTCTGCAACAGCAGTTGCGGCTTGAAGTATTTTTTGAGCTTCTTCACTGGATGCTTCTACATCCCACGACAGACCTGTTGCTTCACCAGCTTCAACAATAAATCCGTTTAAAGTATCCCCGATTACACCAAGTTCATAAGAAACTTCAGGTAGGATACCAGCAAGCTGACCCTTTAAAGAATGAACAACACTAGCAACCGGACCCATCTCACCTAATACATCCCCAAACTCTCTTACAGTTTCAAGTCGTAGGGTAACCTGTTCTATAGCTAACTGACTTCGAAGAAGAACTCTGATAACTTTTCTTATCTCTGTACATTCATTAGCGTAAATTTTTGCTCTTTCTTCATCTCCGTTGGAAAGAGCTTCGGTACACCTGTTAAATAGGTCTCGGTCTTTCTGTTCCATCTTTCTGGTAAGTTGTTCAAGTTTTGTTTGGATAACATTTAACCTGTACACAGAGTTTGAGAGTCTTTCACGTAATGGTGGTTTACGATGAACTTTCTCACTAATTCTCTCAAACAAGGATACTTTATCCTTTCTATCCCAGTTTTTTATGAACTTTGCAGACAAGGTTAATCCCCAATTAGAATGCTGGAAAACATAATATAAGATTTCAAAGCCAGAGGTTACATTCACTAATCTTTTGATCTTTGAAGTTTTACCCTAAAAATTAACCTAAAAATGTAAAAATCCGTAAAAAGGACCCTGATAATTGGCAAAAAGAAGAAAAATTTTAGCTGGTTTTCCTTGGATAGGGACAAAGTTTCATGATGGGGCAATTTTTACATTTTGGTTTCCTTGCAACACAATATCTTTTTCCTAGGTTTAGAAGGAGAAGGTGTGCTTCCCCTCTTTTATTTGGCGGAATCAACTTCTCATAAGCAAGTTTTACATCTTCATATTTTTCAGAATCACTGATCCCCAATCTTCTAGCCAAGGTAAACAGATGTGTATCAACAGGAACCACAGGCATCTGTCCAGAGAAAACCAGTAAAACATCAGCAGTTTTTTCTCCAACACCAGGTAAACTTAACAGGATTTTTCTTGCATCTTCTAAAGGTAGATTAAAAACTCTAGAAAAGTCACCATCAAAAATTTCTAGAATTTTCTTTGATACTTCCTTTATTCTTTTAGCTTTAATCTTCCAGAGTCCTGCAGGCATTATAAGTCTTTCAATTTCTTGATTGCTTTTTTTAGCAAGAACTTCAGGTTTAACTTCAAATTTTTCTTCAAGTCTTTTGCATGCTTCATAACTGTTTTTATCTGATGTATGTTGACTTAGGATTGTTGCTACTAAAAGCTTGAAGGGGTCTTCAAGGTTCCAGTCAACCTTCCCAAAATGTTTTTCTAAGGTTCTAAGAATCTTTAACATCCACTGTTTACTTTTCTGGGTCATGGCTGTTTCCGCTTAACCTTAAGGTTCTAATGCTACCGTGCTACAATACTAGCTTAAGAGTTAGAAGGGGTATTTATGGCATTTCCAAAAACAACCTCTAAATTTATCAGGGAAAACGGAAAAACATTTACGGTTTACTTGGTCGAGTTTGAAAATGCTATTTTTAGCTTCTTCTTTGAAGGGGAAAGTAGAAAAATTGGAACTATGGCTGTTGCAACACCAAGAACTTCTACATCTCCTAGTTCTTCAAGCCTGATGCTTGGCTATAAAAATGCAAACATCACAAGACTTCTGTCAGAATATCTTGCTTCAAAGTTTCAAAAAATCGCTGTTTCCTCAGTGTTTATTTATCTCGAGGACGATATTCATACAAATCAAATCCTACTAAAATTAGCCAAGTCAATTGAAATCCCCCTTACCTAACGGTGTTAAAGTTTGAAGAAAATAGGAGAGATAAAAGACCCTGTTCATGGTTACATTCACTTCTCAGAAGTTGAAAAAGAAATAATAGATTCTCCCCAATTTCAAAGACTACGAAGAATAAAACAGTTAGCTGTTGCTGAACTTACATATCCGGGTGCTATACATACAAGATTTCTTCATTCCATCGGAACCATGCATATTTCAGGTCTTGTGGGAAACCATCTATTAGAGAAAGGTTATGTAGCCCAGGATGAAGTACAAAAACTTCGTCTAGCAGGATTGCTTCATGACATAGGTCATGGTCCTTTTTCCCATGTTTACGAAGAAATTTTAGACAGATATGGACATTTAACCCATGAAGACCTAGGACAACAAATAATAAACGAAACCAGTGTAGGAGACATCTTAGAGAAGTACGGATATTCAAAAAAAGAGATAGCAGATTTAGCGGTAGGACGTTTAAACAGAAAGGAAAAAAAATTTCTTAACCAAATCGTTACAGGACACTTTGCTTCAGACATCATGGATTACCTACTTAGAGATTCCTACTTTGCTGGTGTTGAATATGGAAAATTTGATGTCCACCGCCTAGTAGAATCCCTAGATTTGATCGATGATGTTCTAGCAGCAGATTATTCCGGAGCTTTTGGTGTTTTAGAATCTTACATCATAGCTAGAATCGAAATGTTTAACGTGGTTTACTTTCACCGAACCGTACGAGCTGCAAATGTGATGATTTCACGTGCCATGGATTTTGCACGTGAAGAGTTGGAACTATACCCCTTCGGTTCCTTGGAAAACTTTCTTCAATTGGATGATTATAGTGTAATGTCTAAATTTGAGTTACTAAAAAAGGAAACAAAAAATAACCTTTCCAAAGCATACAAAATTTTTTCCAACCTAAAGGAAAGAAGACTTTTTAAAAGCACTTATGAACTTGTTATCCATCAAAGAAACGACTTTTTCACAAACCTAATCAACAAAGCAACTATCCGACAAAAAATAGAAGCAGAAATAGGGGAAATAGCCAAGATAGACCCAGACTATATTGTGATAGATGTCCCCCAACTTTTATCGGTTCCCATCAATCCTGTAGAAAGAAAACGTACAGACATTTTTGTTTACAGAAAAACATCAAGAGGAAAGGTTCTTCAAAGAATAAGAGACTTATCTCCTGTATTGGCATCTTTATCGGAGTTTATTGATATCGTTAGAG
>Ga0180301_10001954_pt1 | contig 16150 bp, 13 predicted proteins | sample GuaBasSediGuay16_FD_121797 | JGI IMG/M metagenome (GOLD analysis project Ga0180301, IMG submission 121797) | Subseafloor sediment microbial communities from Guaymas Basin, Gulf of California, Mexico - Guay16, Core 4569-2, 12-15 cm | ecosystem: Environmental > Aquatic > Marine > Hydrothermal... | reverse complement strand
TGGGATTACTTTGCCGATTGAAGTAATTCGTAAATTTAAATGGCGAGAGCACCAAAAATTAGAACTGAAAATAAATACCCGCAAAAAGACAATTTTAATTAAAGATTGGAAAAAACAATAATTTTTTTCTTTTTTGAAATTCCACATTTTTTGTTGATTTTTAGAAAGTTTCAGCTAAAATGAACTCACACAAATAAACTTCAATGAGAATTTTAGTTACCGGCAGAGCAGGATTTATAGGAAGTCATTTAGTTGATAGATTAATTGAAGAAAATCATAGCCAAAAGAGAACTAAAATGGCAGGCGAAGTATAATTTAGAGAAAGGATTGAAAAAACAGTAGAATGGTTTAGGCAAAACATATAATATTTTATTTGAAAATATGCAAATTTGTATCGTTCTGGGTACTCGTCCAGAGATAATAAAAATGTCGCCTATTATTCGAAAATGTCAGAAAAAAGGCATAAATTTTTTTATTTTACATACCAACCAGCACTATTCGGAAAACTTAGATAAAGTATTTTTTGAAGAATTAGAATTACCAAAACCAAAATACAACTTAGATATTGGTTCGGGAACTCATGGCAAACAAACAGGAAAGGCATTAATTGAAATTGAAAAGGTTCTAATAAAAGAAAAACCAAATATAGTTTTAGTGGAAGGAGATACAAATACTGTTTTAGCCGGAGCATTGGCAGCAGTTAAATTACATATTAAAGTAGGTCATGTAGAAGCAGGGTTGAGGTCATATTTTAGAGAAATGCCAGAAGAAATAAACCGGGTTTTAACTGATCATTGTTCCGATTTTCTTTTTGCACCAACCAAAAAAGCAAAAGAAATTTTACTTTCAGAAGGGATACCTAAAAAGAAAATTTTTGTCACCGGAAATACAATTGTTGATGCCGTTTATCAGAATTTAAAATTAGCCAAAAAGAAATCAAAAATATTAGATAAATTGAAACTTAAAAAAGAAAATTATTTTTTAGTTACTGCTCATCGCCAGGAAAATGTTGACAAGAAAGAAAGATTAAAGGGGATTCTGGAAGGATTAAAACTAATTTACAAAAAATTTAATTTGCCCATTATTTATCCAATTCATCCAAGAACGCGAAAAATGATGGCTAAGTTCAAATTGTCGGTTCCTAATGATGTTAGATTAATTGAACCGGTTGACTTTCTGGATTTCTTAAAATTAGAAGCCAATGCTAAATTAGTTTTAACAGATTCTGGCGGAGTTCAGGAGGAGAGTTGCATTCTGAAAGTACCCTGTGTTACTTTAAGAAACAATACCGAAAGGCCAGAAACATTAGATGTAGGAAGTAATGTTTTGGCTGGAGCGAATCAAAATAAAATTTTAGAGGGTGTAAAAACAATGCTGAACAAAAAAAGAAATTGGAAAAACCCTTTTGGAGGTGGAAAGACGGGAGAAGAAATAATCAATATTATTCAAAAATATGGCAAAAAATAAAATAATTTGTGTTTTGGGTTTAGGCTACATCGGCTTGCCAACTGCTTGTTTTTTGGCTTCATCCGGCTACAGGGTAATAGGTGTGGATTTAGATGAAAAAAAGATAAACAAACTAAAAAATAAACAGCTTCCTTTTCAAGAGCCAGGTCTGCAAAAGATTTTTCAAAAAGCCTTCAAGAATATGAATTTTTCTGTTAAAATTCAGCCAGCCAATGTTTTTATAATCGCAGTTCCTACTCCCATTAGTAACAATAAAAAAGCTGATTTAAGATTTGTAAAACAGGCTGCCAGAGATATAAGGAGGGTTTTAGACAATGGAAATCTGGTAATTATTGAGTCAACTGTGCCTCCGGGTACATCTGAAAAAGTTGTTCTGCCAATTTTAAAGAAAAAAGATAAAAATTTGCAGATTTATCTGTCTCATGCTCCAGAAAGAGCAATACCCGGAAGGACAATAAAAGAAATGGCAGAAAATGACAGAATTATTGGCGGTATTGATAAAAAATCGGCAGAGTTAACGAAATTAATATATTCTTCGTTTGTTAAGGGAAAAATTTATTTAACAGATGTCACAACAGCTGAATTTGTAAAGCTTATAGAAAATTCTTTCAGGGATATAAACATTGCTTTTGCCAATGAATTGGCTAAACTTTGTGATAATATTCATATTAATGTCTGGGAAGCGATAAAATTAGCCAACTTACATCCTAGAGTAAACATTCATTTGCCTGGTCCAGGAGTAGGGGGTCATTGCATAGCAATAGATCCTTGGTTCTTGATAAAGCGTGGTGTTAATGGCACGAAATTCATAAAACTGGCCAGAAATATCAATGATTCAATGCCAGATTACGTGATAGGACGCGTTGCTGAAATGTTAAAAGGAATTAAAAAACCAACAGTAACTATTTTAGGAGTGGCTTATAAAGCCAATGTTGACGATTGGCGGGAAACTCCAGCATTGAGAATTATAAAACTAGCCAAAAAGAAAGGTTGGCAGGTAAAAGTTCACGATCCCTATGTGAATGATTTTCCTTACAAAATAGAAAAAGATTTTAAAAAAGCAACTAAAAGTTCTAATTGTTTGACACTAATTACAAATCACGATTTTTACAAACATATAAATCCGGCAAAAATTAAAAATATGAGAAATAAAAATATATTTGATTCCCGAAATTCCATCGATGTAGAAAAATGGCAAAGAGCTGGATTTAGAACAAAAATTTTAGGTAAAGACTAATTTATGAAACAAGTATTATTAAGTCAAGGAGAAATAATAGTTGAAGACGTGCCAGCTCCTACTATAAAAAGCGGTGAGGTTTTAGTGAAAACTGCTTTTTCTTTGATTAGTGCCGGTACAGAACTTTCTGGTAAGAAAGCATCGAAAGAGGGACTAATTAAAAAAATTTTATCTGATCCTGAGAAATTTAAAAAGGGCTTAGACGTCTTAAAGAAGAAGGGATTAAGAGCGGCTTTAGAAATAGCAGAAAGTCAAAAGGAGGCAAGGAGTTATTTAGGTTACTCAAATTCTGGAGTAGTAATTGAGGTGGGCAAGAATATAAAAGAATTTAAGGTTGGAGATCGAGTGGCTTGCGCTGGAGCAGGAAAGGCAAATCATGCTGAATTCGTTGCTGTACCTAAAAATTTAGTGGTAAAAATGCCAGAGAATCTTGATTTTCAAAGCGCGAGTTCGGTTGCTTTGGGGTCAATTGCTCTTCAAGGATTACGGAGAGCCGATGTAAAACTGGGAGAAAGCGTGGCTGTGATTGGCTTGGGACTTTTAGGACAAATTTTAATTCAACTTTTAAAAGTTAATGGAGCGAGGGTAATTGGTTTTGACATAGATGATGAAAAAATAAATTTAGCCAAAGAATTAGGGATAGACGAGAGCTATAATTCCTTAAAAAATAATGTTTTAGAAAAAGTTCTTAATTTTACAAAAGAAAAAGGAGTAGATACTACAATTATTACTGCTTCAGCGCCTCAAAATAGCGAAATCATTCAGCAGGCAATGGAGATAACTAGAAAAAAAGGGAGAGTGGTAGTGATTGGAAATGTGGGGCTAGGTCCTAAACGTTCTCCCTTTTACGAAAAAGAGATTGATTGTTTAATTTCTACTTCTTATGGTCCAGGCAGATACGACCCTAATTATGAAGAAAAAGGTATTGATTATCCTTTTGCTTATGTCCGCTGGACAGAAAAAAGAAATATGGAAGAGTATTTGAGGTTGTTGGCTGAAAAGAAGGTAAATTTTCAGAAATTAATTTCCAAAATTTTTCCAATAGAAAAAGCACCCGAGGCCTATAAGTTTTTGGAAGAAAATCGTCCGGCAAAGCCTGCTGTTTTATTAGATTATCATTTCAAAGAGGAAAAGCCAAAAGAAACAAAAATAGAGATTAGTTCAGTTCCTTTCAAAAAAGATGTTATTAATGTGGGAGTTATTGGAACAGGTGGCTTTGCCAAAGCAATGCATCTGCCCAATTTGAAAAAACTTTCAAACCTGTATTCAATTTTCGCTCTTTGCGATTTAGATGGGATTAATGCCAAACAAACTGCTAAAAAGTTTGGAGCGAAATACTGCACCACTGATTATAAAGAGATATTAAACGATAAGAATATTGATATGGTAATGATAACTCTTCCCCATAACCTTCATGCCAAAGTATCAATTGAGGCAGCAAAGGCGGGAAAGGCAGTGTTTTGTGAAAAACCAATGGCATTAAATGAAAAAGAGCTTCAAGAACTGGTTGATACCTTAAAGGAGACAAAGATGCCTTATTTAGTGGGATTTAATCGGAGATTTTCTCTTTTTGCCAAAAAAATAAAAGAAATCATCAAAAACAGAGAGAATCCGATGATAATTGACTACCAAATGAATGCCGGATTTTTACCAAAAGATCATTGGACTCAAACTGAAACCGGCGGAGGAAGAAACATCGGTGAAGCCTGTCATATTTATGATTTATTTACCTATTTGACCGAAAGTGAAATTGAGAAAATTTCGGCTTTTTCAATAACTCCTAAAACTGAGAAATATCTAAAAAATGATAATTTTATTGCTAATTTAAAATTCAAAGACGGCTCAATTTGCAACCTTATTTATACTGCTATTGGTTCAAGAGATTATCCAAAAGAGCAAATGAAAATATATTTTGACGGTAAAATGATTTTTCTCAATGACTACAAAGAAATGAAAGTTTACGGTACCAAAATTAAAGGCTTAAAAATAAAACAAGATAAAGGTCATTTTACAGAAATTCAGGAATTCGCTAAAGCCATAAAAAGTGGTAATGGTTATCCCATACCTCTCTGGCAATTAATCCAAGCCACGAAAATAAGTTTTGAGGTAGAGAAACAAATTAATTTATGAACTTAATAAAAAAGATTTACAATTTGAGTCCTCCTTTCATTCAAGATATCGGTAGAAGAGTTTATTCGAGGTTTAAAAAACCCATCTGGAAAGATCCAGAATTTTTGAAATGGTATAACTTTCTCCAAGAATCTCAGTGGTGGAGCAGGGAAAAGCTAGAAGAATATCAAATGCAGCAATTAAGTAAACTATTACATCATGCATACGAGAATGTACCTTATTATCGGAGAGTTTTTGACAAGCGGGGTTTGAAACCAAAAGATATTCAGGACTTCAAAGAATTGAGGGTTTATGATAGCAAGACCAAAGGTTGGAAAGGTTTTCACAGAATAAGGGACATCTGCAGAAGATTAAGGAATTTGGGCAATCTCTTTGTGAAAGAAATATATATAGTCTATCTTACTGAACGAGATAGTCCAAACTACCAAGGTTAGTTTCTTGATCAATAAAGGGATAAATGAAGGGGATAAATACTAAAGTCAACTGATAACTTAATTGCTTGGAGAATTAGAGAAAACATTAAGTTAAAGAAAGAGATTCTAATAGACTGTAAAGGCGATATTGGACCTGGTAGAAGGCGCTTCTACGAGTTCCATAATTAATAAAATTAATTGAAAGTCACCATGTTATTTAGAAAAGGCATAAAGGTAATTTTAAAGCAATTTGTAAAGGCCACTCTAAAGTTCTATCTTCTGTTTAAACCTAATCCACCCTTTGAGCGGTCGAAGGTGAAGAAAGTACTGGTTTATGCCTATACAGGTCTAGGAAATTTTATACTATTTACCCCAACTTTGCGAGCTATTAGAAAATATCTCCCGCAGGCTAGTTTTACACTTTTATATAGTAATGATACAGGTTGTCAGGAGGTAGTAAAAGGAAGTAGTCTTTTTGATAAATACATTGTTGTAAAACGCAATGCTGATTGGTGGACTAAGCTGAAGTGGATTTACAGATTTCGCAAGGATAAGTATGATCTTATAATCAGTGAGTTCCATAATAACAATCTTTTTATGGTTATATTAACAGTTTTAAGTGGTGCCAAGTATAGATTAGGTCATGTAACTAGTTCTGGGTGGGATAATCCCTGGGACTGGATTTATAACATTCCTGTTAAAATGAAGGAGAATCAGCATGAAAGAGATCGATATCTGGAATTGGCCTATGCTTTGGGAATATCAGAGCAAGACGTTGACAAGAAACCATTTATCCATATAGACGCCAATGATAGAAATTTTGCCAAGAGATTCTTTGCTTCTCATGGTATCGATAGCAGGCACAAAATTGTTAGCATTCAGCTTGGAACAAGTCCGGCTATGCGATGGAAACAGTGGGGTCTAGATAAATATCGAAAACTATGCGATGAGATTTTGAAACTGCCAAATACTAAGGTAATTCTTCTTGGTTCTCCAGATGAAGTTGACATGATAGAGAAAGTTGCTGCTAAGGTTACTAATGGACGACCGATCGTTGCTGCTGGCAAAACTACGGTTAAGCAATCTACTGCCATCATTGAAAAATCAGACCTTCTAATCTGTAACGATAGTGGTCTTATGCATGTTGCCGTAGCTGTCGATACACCTGTAGTAGCTATCTATGGTCCAACCGATTATACAAGAACAGCTCCTTTGGGGAAGAAACACACGATTATTAGGAAGGACTTGAATTGTAGCCCCTGTTTTCGGTTGAATGGAACAAAAAGGGTTGAAAATTGTCCTTATGGCTATAAGTGTTTGAAGCTAATCACGGTGGAGGAAGTGTTTGAGGTTGTTAGGAAAAAATTAGAATTAAAAGAGGGATGGAATTTCAACGATAAAACTACAAGCAGATATTCTTTCGGTAAAAAATTGAAAGCAAAACGGAGCAGCGGAATGCCAGAAAGTAGCCAGACAAAATGTAAATTATGTGGTTCGACACAACTCCAAAAAATAGTCTCGAAGGGCAAAGTAGGCTACTTTAAATGTGCACAATGTGGATTAGTGATGCAAATTCCACTGCCAGATGAGGATAAATCTAAGGCCATATATGATAAAGGAGCGAGTTATTTCCGGGATAGGCGGAAAGCAGTCGATTATATAAAAGGAGAAACTTGGCTAAAAAAAACTGCTAGTTTTTATATTTCTATAATCTCTCAATATATAAAGGAATTTAACCAAAAGAAACTAGATATTCTCGATGTTGGATGCGGAACCGGTGTTTTGGTTAAAGCATTCGTCGATATGGGACATAATGCCCAAGGAGTTGAGCTTTCTAAATGGGCTAGTGATTTTGGAAAGAAAAGATATAAAGTTGAGATTATACAAGGTAATATTGAAAAATTAAACCTTCCACTTTCCTCCTATGATATTATAACAGCAATGCATGTGGTTGAGCATCTACGTAAACCGCAAGAGACCCTAAGATATCTGGTCGAACATCTTAAAGAAGGAGGATATTTAGTTCTTGCAACCCCTAATTCTGCTTGTTTAACAGCTAGATTAGTTAAGCAATACTGGAGATATTATATCCCTGATGAGCACCTCTTTTTATTCTCTCCTACTTCACTAAAACTGCTAGTTGAAAGAGTTGGTTTACGGGTTGTGGGATATGAAACAGCATTGTATGAAAATGTAAGTATGACAATAGCTTATTATAGACTATTGAAACAAGTTTTAAAGAGTTTAGCGAAAAAAATATTTATATCAATAAACTCTTCAATTAATGCTTGGGGAATACCTGTTCAGAAATGGAAGGAACAACAGATAAATTTTGCAAGTCCTAAGGATGGATTAATAATAATTACGCGCAAAAAAAAGTGCACTGGTGAGACATAAATATGATGAGAGAACTATTTAAGGATTTAGCCAAATATCTTCCTTCGATAATAATTCCAGCCTTGGTGGGGATAATTGCTATACCTATTATAACTCGTTTATTCCCACCGGAGATTTATGGAAAATATATTTTAGTTATTGTCACAGTTTCTTTCCTATCTACCATTACTGTTACATGGTTGAGTTCTTCTACGATAAGATTTTATCCCGTTTATGAACTAAATAACGAACTCAACAAATTTTATAGTCTACTTATTAAATTAACCATCTCTTCGGTAGGAGCTATTAGTATTTTATTTTTAATTATTCTCTTTTTATTGAAAAACCAAGTTTCCAAGACTTTCCTTTTTTTGATGCGTATTGGAGTGTTATTATTCATAGTTAGTTCTTTTTGGAGTGTTCTTCTTAATGTGCTTAGAGCAAGGCGAAAAGTTGGCTGGTATAGCGCTCTTTCTATATGGAGTAGCGTGGCTGGTTTAGGCATTGGTTTAGCGATGGTATTAATTTTACATATTGGAATAGAAGGACTACTTTGGGGTGCTATAATAAGCACAGTAATAGCTATTCCCTTATTATGGAAGATATCTTTCGGTATGTTTTCCTTAAAAGAGGGAAATGTTCGTTCACAGATGAGCTGGGAGATTGTCAAGTATGGAATACCTGCAATGGGGATAAATGTTTTGAGTTGGGCGCAAAGCCTTTCCGACCGTTACATCTTGGAATTTTTCCGAGGTAGTCAGGAGGTAGGAATATACTCTGCAAGCTATGCTATTTCGGAGAAGAGTATATTTTTTATCACCTCACTATTTTTACTAGCTTCCAATCCCATTGGATTCAATATATGGGAAGAGCAAGGAGTAAAAGCAAGTCAAGATTTTGTGGGAAAGCTTACTCGATATTACCTCCTTGTTGGACTTCCTGCTGCAGTTGGATTAAGTGTTTTAGCGGGGCCAATTATTGATATTCTTGTTGCTCCAAGGTATTATCCGGGATATAAAATCGTTCCTGCAATTGTTTTTGGGGCTTTCCTCGTTGGCATTGCGCATAGATTTACAATAAGCCTGGGTTATTGTAAACGAACTGATTTATCAGTGCTCTGCTATCTTGGCTCAGTAATTCTGAATATACTTCTTAACTTTATTTATATTCCTAAATACGGTTATATGGCAGCAGCGGGAACTACTTTTATTTCCTACGCTTTCTTGCTTTTATCAGCGATCTTTGTTTCCCGGCGATTTTTCGTCTGGGAATTTCCCTTTAAAACACTGGGAAAATGCAGCGCTGCTTCTTTGATAATGGGAGCAGGAGTGTATTTCTTGGTAAAGAATTTATATTTTTCTACTTTTGTCAATTTAATTTTAGGAATTTTAGCCGGAATAGTAATTTATTCTATTTGCATATTTTTGTTCAAAGAAATCTTGCCAGAAGAGAAGAAAGTATTGAAACAATTAGTTCAAAGATATGTTTTTAAAAAAAGCAATTAAAAATTGTTATTTCAGAGTAAAAAAGACCAAACTAATGTTATCTCCTTTAGAATTATCTGACAGAAAATTATTGAGGATTTTAAATAAAAATAATAAAAAAGGGGTTGTTCAGTATTTTAGGGAAAGAAAGAAGCCAAATTTTTTTATTAATTTTAGTGAAAGAGATAAAATAATAGGGCTTTTTCGAAAAGAAGTTCCAGAGGAACTGGAAAACATAATCAAAAACGCTGATGAAATTTGCGAGCATAAATTTGATTTACTTGGTTCGGGAAAAGTAAATTTAGGAGAGAAGATTAGTTGGCATTGTGATTTTAAATCAGGTCATTGCTGGGATCCAAAAACTTTTTATTTGGATATTAAATATGGAGATAAAAAAGGAGTTGATGTAAAAGTCCCCTGGGAATTATCTCGGTTTCAGCATTTAGCTGTTTTAGGAGAAGCTTATTGGCTTACTGGTAATGAAAAATATCCAAAAGAATTCATTGAACAGGTAAAAGACTGGATAGAGAGTAATCCTCCACAATATGGGGTAAATTGGAAATGCACGATGGATGTGGCAATTCGAGTTTGTAACTGGATTTTAGGGTATTATTTCTTTAAGGAATCAGAAGAAATCACGGATGAATTTTTAATAAATTTTTTAAAGAGTTTATTGCTTCACGGAAAATACATTGAAAGGAATTTAGAATATAGTGAAAAATTAACTTCAAATCATTATCTTTCAGATATTGTAGGTTTGGTTTATTTAGGAATATTTTTTAAAGATACAAAAGAAGGAGAGAAATGGTTAGATTTCGGCGTTAAAGAATTAAAAAAAGAAATGAAAAAACAGGTTTATTCTGATGGATGCGATTTTGAGGCCTCGACCTGTTATCATAGATTGGTTTTAGAACTTTTCTTTTTTAGCACTTTATTAATAGTAATAAATGACAAAGATTTTCGCGGCGAAAATTATAGAGAAATTACTGAAAAGATTTTTGGTGAAGAATATACCAAACGACTTTACAAAATGTTTGAAGCAGTTTTGTACCTTTTAAAGCCGAACGGTAGAATGCCCCAGATTGGGGATAACGATAATGGAAGATTACACATTTTTGCCAAGCGAGAAGTTCTTGATATGAGATATCTTTTGACTTTTGGGGCAATATTTTTTAAAGAGCCAAAATTTAAAATAAGGGAATTTGGATTTTCAGAAGATGCTCTCTGGATTTTTGGCGAAAAAGGGTATAATATATGGAGAAATTTAAGAGAAAACAATCTCAAACACATTAAGACTAAGGCGTTTCCAGATGCCGGATGGTATGTGATAAGGAACAATAAGGATTACTGTCTAATTTCTTGCGGACCGAATGGTCAGAACGGAAATGGTGGTCATTGCCACAATGATAAACTTTCTTTCGAATTAATGATTGATGGTAAAGATATAATTGTTGACCCCGGAACTTATGTTTACACTTCTTATCCCGAATGGCGAAATAAATTTCGCTCAACTACTTTTCACAACACGATTATGGTGGATGGTCAAGAGCAAAATAGGTTTATTGAAAATAATTTGTTTTCTTTAAGAAACGATGCAAAGTGTAAATGTTTAGATTTTGGAGAAGACGATGGGAAAATCTGGTTTGAAGGAGAACATTATGGGTATGAAGATAAAATCAAAGTGATTCACAAAAGAAAACTAATATTTTCTAAAAAAAGAAAAATTATAGATATAAAAGATGAAATAACCAAGAAGTTGGGCATTCAGAAATATTTCCAGAATTTTATTTTTCATCCCTCTATACAGAAAGAAGATTTAAAAGTTTCGAGTTTTAGCGGAACGAAATCTGAGATATATGAAGCATTTTATTCTTCAGAATATGGGAAAAAAAGAAAAACATATGCTATCAGAGTCTTTGGTTCGCATACAAAAATATGGAAAAAGGGAGACAAAATAAATATATTCATATAGTTCATATTCATGAGAAGTTTTATCCACATATGGGTGGTTCTACTTTTCGTCTTCTAAATCTTTTAAATGGTGTAGCCAAGCAAAATCCAAATTTTAAATTTACTGTTTTATGCGAAAATCATACTAAAAATCTATTATCGGAAGAAACACTATCATCAAATATTAATATCATAAGATTTAAAAGTTATTCCCTTATTCCTTTTCTTCTTTTTAATCTTGCAAGGCAGAAGAGAATTGACATATTGCATGCCCATAATTATCGTCCTCTTTTTTTTTACCTTTCTTTCCAATTTTTTTTTGAGAAAACCCCTTGTTGTTGAGATGCATTATGTGTACAAAACATCTTTTTTGAAACAAATTATTGTTAATATCTTGTTTAAATTAATGCAAAAAAATGAAATTATTACAATATCTGAAAAATCCAAAAAATATCTTTCTAAAATATATAAAATACCTGATGAAAGAATAAAGGTTGTTTATAACGGCATAGACCTTGATTTTTTTAAAAACTTTCACACAATTCTAAAATCAGACGATTATCAACGTATTTTTAAATTCATCTCAAAATTTAAATTAAAAATAGGTTATATCGGAAGTTTTTATGATTGGCAAGGGATTTTTAATTTTGTAGAAGTAGCAAGAAGAGTTGTTGAAGAAAGAAAAGACAGAGGATTCATAATGGTTGGAGATGGGCCAGAATTTTTAAAAATAAAAAAATTAATTGAAAAATATTCATTGGAAAAGAATATATTGGTTCATAGCTCCGTATCTCAAGATAAGATACCCCTTTTTTATAATTTAATAGATATTCTTTTATTACCTCGTCCTTCTACTTTGGCTACAGAGACAGCGATTCCTTTAAAACCTATTGAAGCTCTTGCTTGCAAGAAGATTGTTGTCGGCACTAAAGTTGGCGGATTATCGGAGCTTAAAGAAAAAATTACAGATGGAATATTTCTTTTTAATCGATTGGAAAAAATAGTAACTTTTTTGAAAGAATTTGACGCTAAAAAATACGAATTAGAAAAAATCCCAGAAAAATTAAATATTTTTTCTGATTTATATCAATCTAAGAATTTGATAGATATTTATCACGGTCTAACTAAGAAAAACTAATTTAGTTAATTTTATGGTTTATGGATATCTTAATTCCGAATATTCTTGGAGGGATACTAACTTCTTTATTGATAGTTATTATCCTCTTTATTAATGCAATTAAGCACCGCAAGCCAATAAGGGATTTATTCGAACCAACAACTTTTTTTATTATATTCCTAGGAGTATTTTTCTTTTTAATTTTTTATTTGTTGATTATGAATTTTCTTTAGGCACAGTATTTATAGTTTTCTTCGGTAGTTTGTTTTTTATAGTTGGCTACTACAGTAAATTATCAAGAGTTCTCTCAAATTTTTTTAATAAATTATTTCCTTACTCTCGCATAAAGACACCTACAAAATCTACTTTAATAATTTTCTCAGTTATTTTTATCCTTCTCTGGATAGCTTTTATGTTTTTGAGATTGAAATATTATTCCGCATCTTTAGGTGAATTTTTTGCTTCAACTATAAAATTTCATGCCCAAACAAAAATGGGTGGCTACATGTTTTATCCACTTTTCGCATTAGTTTCCACATTATTTTACTTTTTTATTTTTAGTTTTTTAGAAAAAAAACAAACTGTTTCAGCATTTATTTTAAGCACTATTTTAATTATTTTATTTACGCTTGTTACTATAGGAAGTGGTCGCTGGTCCATTATTGCTGGAGTTTTTCTTACGCCGTTTTTATTATATCAGCTATTTATTATCAAAAAAGCATCATTAAACTTAAAACTTTTGATTATATTTTTATTGATCCCCTTTTTATTAATAGTTTTAAACCAGTTTAGACATTATGGATTCGAAGCAGTTTATCAGATACCAAAGATGAAATTTGTTGAGACTAGTTTACTTTCTTTAAAAGGAGATACTGTCCCGGCGAGAAATTTAGATAACCTCTATAGGTATATTAAGGCTACTGGAGATTATCATTATGGATGGTATTTTATTAGTCAGTTTGTATCTTTTATTCCTCGTGTTATTTGGGAAGGGAAACCAATAACTTCTTTTTGTTTTGCTTATACTAAAAAAGTTTATGGTATCGATCCAATTAAAGATATAACCACGCATACTTTTACTATGTTTGACGGTTATGCATGGTTAGGATGGGGTACTTTACTTTTTGTAAGTTTTTTTGTAGGCGTATTTTCTAGTGCAGTATATAGGAATATGTGGAACAGAAATGTTTTCTTTCTTATTTTTTCCGTGTCTTATATCATAGGGTTTTTACCGATGATAAGAGGAAGTTTTATAGATATGATTCCGTTCTACATTGTTAAGTTTCTTGTTATTGCTATTTTATATTTCTTGTTTAAAGTAATAGGGATAATAAAATTTGAGGAATATGGTAAATAATAGAATTCTAATTCTTCGGACGGCAGCTTTTAAAACCCCAAGACTTACAAAGCAAGCGAGAACCCTTGCTGACCAAGGATACAGCGTAGATATTCTCTATTGGAATAGGGGCATAGATGAAGAGGATAACAAGATAAAAGCTGAAAAAATAAAAAAAGAGATTGGGGGTAATATCTATGAAATTAAGACAAGAAGGTCTCTTTACGGAAGAGGGGTATTTAATTTCTATCCAAGGGGATGTTATATTATTAAAGTTTTTATCTTTTTAGTTAGAAATGGGAAAAAGTATAGTGTTATTCATGCTATTGATTTTGATTCTGCATTTCCTGTTTTTTTATATAAATTCTTCAATAAAAAAATAAAGTTTGTTTACGATATAGCTGATTTTATAGAATCTTATTCTTCTCCAATTCCTAATTTTATAAGAAGGGTAATAAGAATTCTCGATAAAAAGATAATGAAAAGAGCTAATGCTATTATTTTACCGGATGAAAATAGGATACAAAATATTCCGCTCCATTTAAGACATAAGGTCTATATCGTAAATAATGCCCTCGATATTAATCTAGAAAAAATAAAAAAAACATCAAAGACTATATCCCTGAAGAATCCCGACAAAATAAATCTTATATATTATGGAGCCTTCAGCCGCGATAGAGGAATAAAGATTTTATTGGAATCAGCTGAAAAGACGAAAGATAAAATCGACTTTTATTTTGCAGGATGGGGAGAGCTAGAATGGCTTATAAAGAAATATTCAAAAAAACTATCGAATGTATTTTATTTAGGACTTCTAAATCAGGATAAAGTCTTATCTTATTTGTCATTAATGGATATTTCCTGCATTGTTTATTCTCCGGCGTATGAACATAATCGTTTAGCATCTCCAAATAAGCTTTTTGAGGCTATTATATTAGGGAAACCAGTAATTGTAGCTAAAGGAACAAGCATAGATAAAATAGTAAAAGATCACAATTTAGGTTACGTAATTAAGTATGAGAAAGAAGATCTTTTAAATGTTTTGCAAAATTTAAGAAAAAAAACTTTAAATCGTAAAATCGGAGCGGTGAGAAAAATATTTGGGTGGGAAGAATCAAAAAAGATGTTAATTAGTCTGTATAATAAATTATTGATATAAATTTATGGTAGGAGAAAAAAGAATATTAATGATTTCTTTTCGCTGTCCGTGGCCGCAAGATAAAGGTGGATATGTTTTAAGATTCTTGAATATCGCGAAGATTTTGAGTAAAAATTACAAAGTTGACTTGTTGACTCTCATTGAAGATAAAGCAGAAGAACAGTATGTAGATAATTTAAAGAAGATATTTAATAACATAACTTATTTTTACCATCCAAAAATTTATGAGTATTTCGGCGCCTTGAAGGCATTTTTTTCTTTTAAGCCTCTTCAAGTTGGTTATTATTATTCTCCGCAGATGGCATCTTGGTTAAAAGAAAGGTATAAAGATTACAATCTTATTTTTTGCAGTACAATTAGGACTGCCGAATACGCCAAAAAATTAAACGTTAAAAGATGTATTGATTTTATTGATGCTATTTCACTGAACTATCATCAAGCTGTTAAAAGAGCAAAAGGGTTATGGAAAATGATTTATTCTGTTGAGAATAAAAGATTGCTGGATTATGAAAGAAAAATAGCCAAAGATTTTGAGTTAAGCTTTATTACCACCCAAAAAGATAAGGATTTTATTTTGGAAAAGGATAACGGAAAAATGGTTGTTTTACCCAATGGTGTAAAAGAAGAACTTTTAAAGAGGGAGTTTGTTGGGAAGGAAGAGGATTTACTGGTCTTTTTTGGTAAGATAGATTATCAGCCAAATGAAGATGCTTGTCTATTTTTTGCCCGGGAAGTATTTCCGAAAATAAAGAAAGAAGTTCCTAGAGTTAAATTTTATATAGTGGGGGTAAATCCGACAAAGAAAGTTTTAAATCTCCAAAGAATAGAAGGGATAAAGGTTACTGGTGGCGTTCCCGATCCCTATTCTTCTTATCTGGAGAAGTCAAAAATAATCGTGGCTCCAATTAGATTTGGAGGAGGGATGCAGAATAAAATACTAGAAGGAATGGCATTGGGGAAAACAGTACTTACTACTCCTATAGGGGCGGCAGGAATTACTGAGGCAAAGGACGGCGAACATTTTGTGGTTGCCGATTATAAGAAACCAGACGAGATAGCAAAAAAGGCTGTGTTGCTATTAAAAGATGATGAGCTTCGTCGAAAGATTGGAAAATCTGCCAGAAAATTAATTTTAGAAAATTATACCTGGGATAGAGTAGAAAAAAAGTTAATTGAAAATTTGTCTTTAATTGTTTAGAGTTAAAAAAGATAATACTGAGATGGATGATTACCAAATCTTTTTATTTTGTGATAATAAAAATTTTTAGAGAAATGAAATGAATTTTTTTAGTTCAACTCTCTTCTTTCCACCATTCTTTGGCAAAGGCAAAAAATATTCCTCCAAAAAGTCCGAGTAAAAGGGCGCAAATTGTATTTAAAATAATATTTGGCTTTATTGGTTTTTTAGAGATAGTTGGCTCTTTGATGACTTTCGTTGGTTGAAGAGTTGCTATTTGTTTTTGAAGAGAAAGTAATTCTTC
>Ga0180301_10001953_pt1 | contig 16153 bp, 18 predicted proteins | sample GuaBasSediGuay16_FD_121797 | JGI IMG/M metagenome (GOLD analysis project Ga0180301, IMG submission 121797) | Subseafloor sediment microbial communities from Guaymas Basin, Gulf of California, Mexico - Guay16, Core 4569-2, 12-15 cm | ecosystem: Environmental > Aquatic > Marine > Hydrothermal... | reverse complement strand
GTCCATGTTAATGGTATTATTATTCTTTTTCTTCCTAGTGCATCTGTTAAGTATCCACCTGGGATTATTAATGGTAATGCAGCTAATCCACTGATTGACCTGATAATAGCTATGTGGATATCGGATCCTCCTAATGCTTTAACATATAATGAAAAGTATGGTCGTGTGAGTGATGATCCTATACCAAATAATATCCATGATGCTGTCATCACGCCAACATTTCCTTTCAATATTTTCCGTAGTGACATTTTTTCACCTATTTAGGGCAATTGTTATTATTTTCTTAGTTTATTGTATTTTGGTGCCTTTTGGGCTATTATTTTTATAGTTAAAATTTTTAGTGTATGTGGCTTTCTTAGCTATCCAATTTAGTTGTTGAGTGTAAGTTATTATATTATGTGTTATATCAAATATTAGGTGAAAGTGATGTCTTATGGGTTTGATTAGACGATTACAGTTATCATTTTCTCCAGCTTTAGTACTCTTCTTTCTTTCCCCTATGATTGCAGAGCTTCTTTCAGGTTCTTCTCCTCCAGTTGAATTTTTCAATCCATTGAGTTTCATTATGCTGATTTCTTTGTATGGGAGTGGCGCCATAATTATGCGAGAATTAAAGATTCGATGGAAGAAGGGTATTGGTTCACTTCTCTTGTTGGGTGCAGCTTACGGGATCATTGAGGAGGGCTTAATGGTTGCTAGTTTCTTTAATCCTAATTGGCCTGATGTTGGCATATTGGGTGTTTTTGGTAGATGGCTTGATGTTAATTGGGTTTGGGCATTAGAATTGACAGTTTATCATGCGGTTGTAAGTATAGTTGTTCCAATATTTCTTGTGGAATTAGCCTATCCTGAATTGAGAAGTAAGTCATGGGTGAGTAATAAGGCATTGAAGTTTCTTATTTCTCTTTTTGTTGGCGTTGTCTGTATGGGTTTTATTCTTGTATCAGTATCATTTGATTATTGGCCTCCTCTTCTTCAATATGTTTTAATGTTCCTTCTAGCAGTTTTACTAATTTACTTGGCGTATAAGTTTCCAGCTAATTGGGCAAGAGTTGGGTCAAAACCTCTTCGGAGTCCATTATTTTTCGGCTTAATTAGTTTATTAAGTATGGTGGCTGGAGCTATTATTTTTGGTATTCTCCCCTACTTTATGCATTTTCAATTCTCTCCAGTGATTGTAATCTTTTTGGGTCTCCTGTTAATATTTGGGGTGCTTGGCTTTATTAGGCGATATAATTGGAGGGAAGCAACCGATTTACATAAATTTGCTCTTGTGGCTGGAATTCTGTTACCTTTTATTGCGATTGCTCCATTACAAGAGTTTGACCCTAATAGGACTGATAATCCTGTTGGAATGAGCTTTGTTGGTCTAATTTCTTTGGTTCTCCTCATTTTGTTGGGGTGGAAAGTTAAGAAGAGAATAAATTCCGATATGCGTAGTCAATATAAAACGAAATTTAAGTTTAACTTATCCTCCAGCGTATTTGATAGAGTGTTATGCATATTGTCTTTGCCTCGAATTATGAAGGTATTTGCTGTATGGTTTTTAGCTATTTTGATATTAATAGTTCATTGGATATTTAATGGGGGAGCTAATGATCGTACTATTGGTTTTTCATCATTAATCTGTGGCTTTTCATCTCTATTTATTTGGCGTTTTCGCGCTCAGTTAGAAAGTCGAGTTAATAGGTGGCGTTGGAGGACTAAAACAAAGTTCATTTTTCTAGGAGGTATTGGTGCACTCTGGGTTGAGTTTGTTTTCTGGCTTTTTGAGAGAATTTTTAATGCTTCAAGTATTGCTGCAAGTTCAAACTTGCTTTTAGATTGGCTTATTACAATGCCATGGTATTTAATGATGACTTATCTCTTATGGTATGTAGTTAACAAGTATTTGTTTTCTATTTTTGAACTTTTGCTGCTGGGAGGATTTATGAGCTTTGGGCTGATGGTATTTTAGGTAACTTTATGAAGGGGAAGTTATTTAGCTTAGATTCACTTCTTTTACTCCTTGTATTTCCCTTATTTATGATAGTATATTCTCCAATTCTACTCTTTCCAAATTTAGCTTTACGACATGAGATTACTACTCGTCATGTAAAATCTCAGTTAATTACAGTTTTTGGTTTTAAAGGTTTCTTTTACGCTATGCTTCCGTTGCTTGGCTTAATACCCTACTTCCTAACTTTTGTATTTTTAATGGATTAGCCTATATAGTAGAATAAATGTTGACGCCGGGGGTGGGATTTGAACCCACGTGTCCGCCATGCGGACACGGGCTTTCTGGCCCATGTTTCATGTGATCTCGAGGCCCGCGCCTTACCACTAGGCTACCCCGGCTTTTCTTCACTATTTGTACCTTTCAACTTTCCAATATATTTTCTTATGATTTCAATGTTTTCTTCATGTATGCTTTTCCTTCTCTTATCGATTCTTAATCCTAATTTTAATGCCTCCTTAACTGTTAGTCCTGCTTCTTTTAATTCTCCAATACTGAATCCTCTTCCTATCTTCCACTTTTTGACTATTCTTCCATGTCTAATTAGGGCTGGTGGCTTAACTTTCGCTATTGGTTTTTCCATTTTATCACCTCTCTACTATTTTAAAAAATGGGGGAAATTATAGAATCATATATGTTAAACGCCATATCTAATCATTTTAAGTAGTCTTTTAGCTGCTAATTTAATATCATCTGCGGTTACAGTTTTTCTCTCAGCATGATTTGCTAATTCAATTGCTTCTCTAGATACTTCTATTGCGATTTCTTCTAGGATTTCTCTTAAGGCTTCTGCTGCGTTTTCACTTACCCTGGAGGCTCCTGCTTTTCTAATAAGTCTATCTACTGGTGCTAAGGGTAGTTCAGGCAATTTTCACCCTCCAAATACTAAAATTATATTTACATGGCTATATTAAAGAGTTTTCTTGGTAGAGACATATTTAAAAGTCTAAATCTTATTTTTTCTAGTGTAATTGAGGTGTGACTTTGGGTAAGGTTAGACCTATACTTGTAAAGCGTCTTGCAAGAGAGCTATTAGGTCGTTATCCTGACAAGTTTACCTTAGATTTTGAGGAGAATAAACGCTTAGTTGCAGAGCTTACAGATATTAAGTCTAAAAGATTGAGGAATAGAGTTGCTGGCTATATAACTAGGCTAGTTAAGATTCAATTGCAAAGTGAGGGTGAGGAATCAGAAGAGGAAGTTTCGGGTGAAGAGTTAAGCTAATTTAAGCATTAATTTACTTCTGGATTTCAATTTTCCTTCTTAAAATAGTTTGTAAATTGTATTTTAGGATTTCAAGTTCTTTCTTTTTTATATTGATTTTCATTTTTATTTGTATTTTGCTTTCTGACATGATTATTTCATCTGCTTTGGTTTTCATGATTGATCTGAAGATTTCTTGTACGTCTTCTTTCTCGATTTGGGGAATTTTTGAGGGACAATTATTTGGGCAGTTTGTGCATTGTCCCTTAAGCCAGCAGAGATTTATGCAGGGTACATTTGCGTTGTATGCGTTGGCACAACATGCTGAGTTGAATGGAATTAATCCATGTTTTTTGGCTCTTTCTATTGCTTCTACTTTTAAGTCAGAGATTTTAATATACACTTGCTTTTCTGTTAATTGTTTTTTCTTAAGTCTTTGAAGTATTGGTTTGATGTTGATTCCGCTCTTTTTAAGTCTTTCAATTATTCTTTTTGTCACTCTTAATCCACCTATAACTACCCCAACTGCTCCTGCTCGTTTAGCTTCTTTAAATATCTCATCAAATTCATTGTCTGTTATTCCTGGTATTATTGGTCTTAGAAATAGCATTGGCTTTAATTTATTTTTACTTAGATTTTTGATGGTTTCCAGTCGCTTCCATACGGTTGGTGCTTTTGCTTCTATTTGAGCAGCTTTCTTTAATGTGACAATTGTGATTAACGGGTTTATTGGTATCTTCATTTTAGAGATTTTTTTAGCATTTTCACTTGATATGTATGCTTTAGTGGAGAATTGACATGGATTTCCTAAGTGTTCTATTGCCTTAAAGTATTCGAGGGTTTTTGAAATTACATTTCTGTTGAAGGGATCTGATATGCTGCCAAAAGCAAGAAATGTGCCCCATCTACTTGGCAGAAAATATGGATTTGATAATAGTGAGTAAACAAGTTCTCTTCCATTTAATCCATAGGGCTTTGCTTCTGTAAAGTCGAATCCCATATCTTGAATATAGCAGTATGAACATTTATTTGGGCAGCCTATTGCAGAGTGGATAGTTAATCCACATGGTCTAGGTCTTCTTTTAGCGTGGGGGTCGGCTTTAGCTTTGCGTATGGATTGTACATCTAATTTTTCTTTTATGTGTTCTCTTAGCATAATCTTTTTGAACACTATTTCCTTAATCTTCAATGTAAGCCCCACACTTAAAAGCGCGTTTAAATAAATAAGTTTAGGGATGATGAGATTGACCTGCGCTGATGATGTGATGTAATGCATCTCCCCTGACCATGTGAGAGGTGGTCGGATGTCATCATCGGTCTTTGAGCTATCGCAGCTGGGATTTAACGTTAAGTTGAAATTAGAGTACCTGAAGAAACTTTATATTCATGAGGAGATAATTCCTTCCCTTCTGGATAAGTTGATAAGTAGAATTAAAAGTGAGGCTGTTCTTAAGGACCCTATCATTGTGGATGAAAATTCACTTGTTGTTTTGGATGGAATGCATAGGGTTGAAGCGTTGAAGAGGCTTAATTGTAACTTTATACCTGTATGTCTAGTTGATTACAATGACCCTAAGGTTATTGTTAATACTTGGTGGAGAACTGTTAGAGGGGATGTTAATAGGCTTTTATCTCTTATCAAAGAGTTTGATTTGCCCTTAGAGAGTGTATCTGATTTTTCTATTGAGAAAATTGATACACCGATGATAATTACATTGGATAATAAGTTTTCAATAACTTATATGGAGGGCTTTTATAAACTATTTAAGTTGGTTGGATTAATTGAGAAGAAATTAAAGTTATCTGGATTTAAGATTTGGTATGAATCTGAGGATGATGCTTTAAAGCTGCTTAAACTTGGTATGTGTGATGCAATAATAGCTCTTCCAAGAATTCCTAAGAGTGAAATTGTTAACTTGGCTCTTAAAAGATTGATTTTGCCTCATAAGTCAACTAGGCATGTTATTCCATTTAGACCGCTTGGAGTTAATGTTCCTATATCTCTTTTAAAGAGTGATGATATTGAGGAGGCTAATCTACAGTTTATTAATTCACTTAAGAAGAAGCGGGGTTCACTTCTTCCTCCACAGAGGTTTATGGGTAGAAGGTATGATGAGCATCTATATGTTTTTGAGGTTTTCTAAATGGTTAAGATAACTGTTCGTTTGCTTGCAACGCTTAAGAGTTTGGCTGGCAGTGAGTATTTTACATTGAATGTTGAATCTCCTATTACATTGAAAGAGCTTCTTGAAAAATTATCTGGAATTGTTGGAGATAAGGCTAAGGAGAGATTATTTAAGAAGGGTTCTATTGAACTTCAACCCGACATTTTAGTTCTGGTAAATGATGTTGAGATAGGTGTTTTAAATGGTCTCGACACCATTCTAAAGGAGGGTGATGTTGTATCGTTTTTGCCAACTGTTCATGGGGGTTAATTGTTGTTTTTCAAGATATCTTTCACTGTTTTCTATTGTAAATGCGCAGTGGAGGTCTGGTTAATTGTCTAGTAATGTTCAGCATAGATTGAAGGATATTATGGAACCTAAGGCTATTGCGGTGATTGGTGCTTCTACTTCTCCGGGTAAGATTGGATTTGAGGTTTTGAGGAATATTGTTGAGGGGAAGTTTCAGGGGGATATTTATCCTGTTAATCCTAAGGGTGGTGAGGTTTTAGGATTAAAGTTTTATTCTTCTGTTTTAGAGGTTCCATCTACTCCTGAACTTGCAGTAATTATTACTCCGGCTAGAGTTGTGCCCAAAATTATTGAGGAGTGTGGAGTTAGAGGTGTTAAGGGAGCTGTAGTGATTTCAGCTGGTTTTAGTGAGGTTGGAAACTTTAAGCTTGAGGAAGAGTTGGTTAGAACTGCTAGAAAGTATAATGTAAGGATTATTGGTCCGAATAGTGCGGGTGTTGTTAATACTGAACGTAATTTATATGCGTGTCTTGAGTATAGAGTTAATCCTGGCTCAATTTCTTTAATTTCACAAAGTGGTGCTATTGGTGGAGTTCTTTTTTCATATGCTCGAGCTAGTAAGGTTGGTTTTAACAAGTTTATAAGTTGTGGCAACTCATGTGATGTTGATGAGGTTGAAGCACTTGAATATTTGGCAAGTGATGAAGGAACTAGTGTTATAACATTATATTTAGAGAGTTTGAAGAGAGGAAGATTATTCTTAAAGGTTGCTAAACGTGTGTCGAGTATAAAGCCTGTCTTGGTTTTGAAGGGTGGATTGAGTTCAGCTGGTTTAAGAGCTGTTGCTTCTCATACTGGTTCAATTGCAACTAGTCATGATATTTATAGGGGTGCTTTTAAGCAAGCTAAAGTACTTCAAGTAAGTAGCTTAGAGGAACTGTTTGATGCAGCTAAAGCTTTGGCGCTTCAACCCTTACTTTCCAACAAGAGAATTGCAATAATAACTAATTCTGGTGGGCCAGGAGTGCTTGTTACTGATGCATGTGAAAGGAATGGCTTAATGGTTCCAGAGCCATCTGAAGACTTAAAGAAGCGTTTATCTGAGATTCTACCACCCATCTGTAGTATTAAAAATCCTATTGATTTAACTGCAGCTGCTAATTATGAGCTATACTTCAAGGTGTTAAAAGTAATCTTATTTTCAGGAGAGTTTGATGGTGTAATTGTCATATTTGTTCCTCCAAGCTTTGTTGACTCTCTTAAAATTGCTAAGGCAGTTGTGGATGTGAAAAGGTTAAGTAATAAAATTCCTATTATAGCCTGTTGGCTTTATGGTGATATGGTGGAATCCGCCGTGTCATTTCTTGAGTCTAACGGTATTCCCAATATATCCTCTCCCACTAGGATTGCACGGGTTATGCGCCTTTTATTAGATTACCATGTTATTATGAGTGGGGTGAAATATTGAAGGAACTTTTGATGGAGGCTGGATCAAAAGTTTTACTTATGGGTAATGAAGCTATTGCTAGAGGAGCGATTGAAGCTGGTGTTCATGTTGTTACTGGTTATCCTGGTACACCTTCGTCTGAGGTTATAATGGCTCTTTCACAAGTTTCCCGTGAAATTGGAATGAATGTAGAATGGTTTGCAAATGAAAAAGTTGCATTTGAAGTGGCTTTAGCTGCCTCATCTGCAGGTTTGCGTTCACTTGTTACTATGAAAGCTCCAGGAGTTAATGTTGCTGCTGATGCACTTATGTCAGCTGCTTATTGTGGTGTTAATGGTGGTATGGTTGTTCTAGTGGCTGATGATCCCGGTCCTCATACTACTCAAACTGAGCAGGATAGCCGTTTTTATGCACTTATGACTAATTTGCCAATGATTGAGCCATCAAATCCTCAAGAGGCTAAGGATGGAATTATATGGGCTTTTGATCTTTCTGAAAAACTTAATCTTCCTGTACTCTTTAGAACTACTACTAGGGTAAATCATACATCCAGTGATGTTGTATTAGGTGAAATTAAGAGATATGATCGTAAACCCAAGTTTCCCCGGGATCTGCCTAGATATGTAAGAGCTTCAATGACTTGGAATTTGAAGAGACATGTCTGGCTGGATGAGAAAGTAGTTTTAGCGGAGCAATATGCTGATGTTTGTCCTCTAAATAAGAAGATTGGTGATGGCAATATATCCATAATAACTTCTGGTGTAAGCTTTTCCTACGTACTTGAGTGTCTACGTAATTTGGATATGTTGAAAAAGTTTTCAGTTTATAAGATTGGTATGTTGCATCCTCTTCCATTGAGAATGTTGAGAGAGTCTCTTTATTCATCTAGTAAAATATTGGTTGTTGAAGAGTTGGAGCCATTTTTAGAGTCTAGAATACGTGCTTTAGCTAATTTTTATAATGTGAATATTGAAGTTCATGGTAAATATGACAAGTTTATACCTAGAGAGGGTGAATTGAATCCTAGTATAATTAAAAATGCCATATTACGATTTCTCAATAAACCAGTTAGCCTTAAAGAGCAGGTTAAAGTTAATGTTCATCCTCCTTCTCGTCCTCCACCAATGTGTCCTGGTTGTCCTCATAGGGCTACGTATTATGCACTTTTATCAGCCATTACATCTCTTGGATATAAACGTGAAGATGTTCCCATAATGGGTGATATAGGTTGTTATGCATTAAGTCTTTTACCACCACTTGAAGCAATATGGACTGAACATTGTATGGGTGCGAGTATTTCGATGGCTTTAGGATTAAAATTTGCTGGTTATGATAAACCCGTAGTAGCAACTATTGGTGATTCAACTTTCTTCCATGCTGGGATGCCTGCTTTAACTGATGCCGTTCACTTTAACTCTAATATTATCGTTGTCATTCTTGATAATCGGATTACTGCCATGACTGGTCATCAGCCTCATCCTGGAGTTAGCTTTAGAGCTGATGGTTCCCCAGCAGTAGAAATTGACATTGCAAAATTAGTTGAAGGTTTAGGTGTTAAAAACATACGTATAATAGATCCATACGATATTCCTCATTCAATTGAAGTTTTTAAGGAAGCCTTAAGAAATAGGGATGGTCCATTTGTTATTATTTCAAAGAGAGAATGCGCACTTTTAGCTAAGAGGAGGAGTGGAGTTAAGAAGCGGATGGTAAGTATTGATCGTGATAAGTGCATAAAGTGTAAGAGCTGTATAACTAAGCTTGGTTGTCCGTCAATCTTATGGGATGAAAATGTTGGTCCAATTATAAGCAATACTTGTGTGGGCTGTGGTGTATGTGTTTATGTATGCCCTGTAAATGCAATTGAGGTGGTATGAATGTTAGATAAATTTAACCTTGTGATTGCAGGTGTGGGTGGTCAGGGGATTTTAACTCTATCAAGAATTATTGCTCGTGCAGTGTTGGGATTGAACTTAAAGGTTTTTGTAGGCGAGACTCTGGGTATGGCTCAGAGAGGAGGCATTGTGCAAAGCTATGTTCGATTTGGAAGTAATGTTGAGGGTCCATTAATTGAATATGGTAAGGCGAATGCATTAATTGCATTAGATTATGTTGAAGCTTTAAGAGCTATTCCTTTTATATCGCATGATTCGATTGTGATACTTAATTCCCATACCATTCCTCCTACTTCAACATTGCTTGGAGCTGAGAAGCTTCCAACTCTAGATGAGGTTAAATTTGAATTTCAAAGACATGTAGATGAGGATAAATTGATAATTGTGGATGCAAATTCACTTGCTGCTGAGGCTGGTTTACCTATAGCGATTAATGTAGTGATGCTTGGTGTATTTGCATCCTTGTTTAAAGATGTTATTCCAGTTAAGCTTCTTAGAGATTCTATTTGCAGTGTTGTTCCTAAGAAGTATTTAAGAGAGAACTTAAAGGCTTTTGAGTTAGGCATGCTGTGTATGGAAAGCTCTAAAAATACTTAGTGTAATAAGCTTTATCTTGGTGTTTAACGTGGGTGAGCTAAAGTTTACAGTACCTACTTGGGATGAACTCCATCTCTATATTCTAGAGTTATCTAAATTGATTAGGGAGAGTGGATATAAGCCTGATATAATTGTGGGAATAGCTAGGGGAGGGTGGATTGTAGCGAGATTATTATCCGACTTACTGGATGTCCCTGATATTGCGAGTATTAGAATTGAATTTTATAAGGACATTGCTGAAACTAGTAGGAGCCCAATAATTACACAGCCTGTGTCAACAAGTGTTAGAGGTAAGCGTGTTTTAATTGCGGATGATGTTTCTGATACTGGAAGTAGTTTAAATGCTGCTGTTAAGCATTTAATTGAGGAGGGTGCAGATGAAATTAGGGTTGCAACTGTACATGTTAAGCCTTGGACTACATTTATTCCCGACTACTTTGTCGTTAAGACTGATGCTTGGATAATCTATCCCTGGGAGCCCTATGAGACTATTAAGAGGCTTACTTTTAAGTGGCTTAAAAGTGGAATGAGTCGATATGATGTTGAGAAGAAACTTTTGAGGCTTGGAATTAGAGAGGAGTTTATAAAAGAGCTTCTCCCACTTGCATTGGAGGGAAATGATTCTGAATTGGAAGAAAGCTGATATCAAAATTTATCCATTAAAAATTGAAGGGGCAAATAAGTTTAGAAGTCTGGGCGTTGTGGCGGTTTCTTTATCTTCAAAACTTAATGTCAATTTAATTTTGGATGTATGTAGGAAAGTTTCATCTACACATGATGTAGTTATCCAAGTTTTTAATCCTAATATCATTATATCTCTTAGGCATTTGCTTATATCAGTGATGAAAGCTTTAAGGTCTTTTAGTGAGGGTAGAAATATATGCGATAAAATTGAGATGGAGATTTTACTATATATTTCTGGTAGGCGGCAAATAAGGGATGCTTTAAAGATTGCAGGTTTACCTGAATATGCTGAGAATTTCATTTCAATTTGTATTGGCTCAGATGACTCTAGAATTGTTGAATCCTTAACTTCACTTATTGATTATTTGAATGGGAAAGTGGATTGGAATATGCTTGAATTGAATGATGAAAAGATTTCATTTCTTAGAGAAGTTTTTAACATAAGTGAGGATGAGTTGAATACTATGGTGAGGCGTGACTTGTCATTTAAGGATGTGATGGAGCGGTTAATTATTGAGCGTTGTGCATTACTAGATGTTATTAAATGATTTCAACTAAATTGTTTAGCATAGTTTTATGATTAAGCTTGCTATTCTCTCATTTTTCTGAGAAATTCATCTTTAATTTTAGTTATGGAAAGTATGTCTTGGGGTTCTATGATTGAGATTCCAGTTACTTGGCCTAGAACTTCTATTTGAATGATTTTATCGGGATTTTTTAAGTTTACTTTTCGGTTGATGACTGATGCTGCTGCTTCGATTATTTCCATTGATGATAGCGTTGTTGCTCTTTTATTTACAGTTACTCTGAATGTTTCTTGGGGTGATATTTTGTCCTTTAGTTTTGTTACGGCTTCCTTAATTTCTTTTATGTCTGTTGATACAACTATTTCTATTGGGGTTACCTTTAATACGTATCTAAATTCCCATGGTCTCTCCTCAGCCATTTCTCTTAGTCTTCTCACTGCTTCAAATGGGTTTAATGACGATTTGACTATTATTAGTCCTGGAATTCCAGTTTTCTCATATATTGCTTTTTCATCTCCTATTTCCCTAAATAGGTACCATAGCTCGGATATGCAGTCGTTTTCTCTTCCTCTTTGTGTTGAAATTAGTAGGTTAAATTCCTTCATGCTTTCACGCTTCTAGACTATTTAAGCATATGTTTTATTACACTTAAATTTTAATATGAAAAATACTTTTGAATATGTGGGATGAGGTGCATTGAAATCTGTGATTCGGCTTGTTAATTTACATAAATATTATTATATGAAGAATTGGACTGTTAAAGCTCTTAGAGGTATAAATTTAGAGGTTTTTGAGGGTGAATATCTATCTATAATGGGGCCCAGTGGAAGTGGTAAAACTACTCTTTTTAATATGATTGGTGGATTGGATAAACCCACAAAGGGTGAAGTTTACGTTAATGGTAGAAATTTAGCTGAAATGTCTCCTAAAGAGTTGGCTGATTTTCGATGCTTTAAGATTGGCTATATTTTTCAGACGTTTAATTTAATTCCTTTTCTTACTGCTTTGGATAATGTTAGTTTGCCTATGCTTTTTGCTGGTTTAACTAGGGAGGAGCGTGTTAAGAGAGCTAAGATGTTGTTGGAGAAGGTTGGTCTTGCTGATAGGATTTATCATAAGCCAGATCAGTTGAGCGGAGGTCAGCAACAGCGTGTTGCTATAGCTAGGGCTTTGGCTAACAATCCCTCTATTATCTTAGCTGATGAGCCGACTGGTAATTTAGATTTAGAGACTGGTTTGAAAATTGTTACTCTTTTGAAGAATATTAGTGATGAGAGAAATGTTACTGTTATTTGTGCTACTCATGACTTGAAAATGCTTGGTGTTAGTGATAGAATTGCATGGCTTCGAGATGGTGTTATTGAGAGGATTGAGCCTAGAAGGAGTGTTAAACTTGTTTTTGAGGAGCTTCTGCTTTAACTTCTGCTAATGTTTCTTCTAGTGATTTGTAGAATATTTCTTGTATTTGCTCTGGAGTTGCTGGTTCTTCTAGTCCTCCTCTTCTAGTTCTATGGCTTAGAGTTAGGTATGCACATGATAAGATGTCTTCTGGTTTTACTTCTGTTCTTCCTTCTAGTGCTGCTAGGGTCTTGGATGCTTTTAGCATTATTATGTCTGGTCTATGCCCGTCAACGTAGAGTGCAATGCACATTCGAGCGATAACTTCGAGTAAATTTAATGGTACTCTTACCTTTGGCAGTAATTCTCTGGCTAGAATAATTTTTCTTCTTAATTTTTCTTGCTCCTCCCTATATTTAGATATGAATTCCAATGGGTTTTCTTCAAATTCTAGATTTCTCTTCATTATTTCAATTCTCATTTCCTTGTCATATATGGTTTCAACTTGTACGTGTAATGCTAATCTATCTAGGAGTTGAGGTCTCAATTCTCCTTCTTCCGGGTTCATTGTTCCTATGAGTATGAATCTTGATGGATGTGCAACTGATATGCCTTCTCTTTCAACCACATTCCATCCTGATGCTGCTGCATCTAAAATGTCATCTACAATGTGGTCTGGAAGCAAGTTGATTTCATCAACATAAAGGATGTTTTGGTTTGCTTCAGCTAATAGTCCTGGTTCTAATGCTTTTACTCCCTCTTTTATGGCTCTTGTAATATCTAGTGTTCCCACTACTCTGTCTTCTGTTGCTCCTATTGGTAGAGTGACTATTCTCATTTTTCTTTTTTCTATTGGTAGTTCTTCTCCTGCCTCGTATTTCGCTCTGCATACTTCACACATATTTGTTGGGTCTCTTGGATTACAGTTGAATGGGCATCCCTTAACTACTTCAATTTCTGGTAGGAGATCTGCTAGGGCTCTTACAGCTGTACTTTTCCCTGTTCCCTTAGCTCCTCTTACAAGTATGCCGCCTATTCTCGGATTAATTGCATTCAATAGCAATGCAAGTTTTAATTTCTCTTGATTAACAATAGCTGAGAATGGGAATACTAATGGAATTCCAGACATTGCTCTCATATTTCACTTATTCGAAGTATTACTAAAAGTTTCCTTTCTTCTACCTTTTAATCGTTAACTTTAAATACTTAATTTGAATTGAAACTGTGGGACGACAGATATTTAACTATACTGTAGAGGTGGGTTAGCCCAGCTGGAGGCGTAAGATTTGGAGTTTTGTGAAAAATGTGGTAAAATGCTAGTTCCTGAAAGACGTGATGGTAAAATAGTTTTGGTTTGTAGGAGCTGTGGCTTTGTTAAGGGACTAGAGGATTCAAGTTCATATAAGATGACCTACTCTGTTGAGGAGAATAAGCGTAGAAAAATAGCTATAGTAAGTGAGGCTGAAATTAGGAGGAGGAGTAAGGAGGAACAGGAATTAATGGAGGATTACTATAGGCTTTTCCTTGAAACTTATGCTGAATCTGAGAGTGAAAGTGAATCTGAAAGATAATAAATAGAAATTAGGGATCAGCATCCACAGCAGTAGGCATCTGACTTAGCATTCTCGCCGTCGCCTTTACATCATCTCCCATAAATAAAAATTTGGTTTTTAATAATATTTTTTACGTGATTTGAGGGGTTATTGATGATTCGCATAGCAATCCTTGATAAAGAGCGGTGTAAGCCTAAAGATTGCAATAAGGAGTGCTATCGTTTTTGCCCTAGAGTTAGGAGTGGTGATCAAACAATTGTTTTTGATGAGGAAACTGGTAAGCCTATAATAGCTGAATCGCTGTGTTCTGGTTGTGGTATTTGTGTGAGGAAGTGTCCTTTTAAGGCGTTAAAGATTGTGAATTTACCGGATGAACTTGAGGAGGAGTGTGCTCATAGATATGGGGTTAATGCTTTTAAGCTTTATAGACTTCCCATACCTAAGCCAGGTGTTGTTTTAGGTTTGATTGGACCTAATGCTGTAGGTAAGACTACTGCTTTAAAGATTTTAGCTGGTGAGATAAAGCCTAATCTTGGACGTTTTGATGATCCCCCTGATTGGGATGAGATTATAAGATTTTATCGTGGATCTGAATTGCAATTATATTTCCAGAAGTTGGCTTCTGGAGATTTTAGAGTTTTCCATAAGCCTCAGTATGTTGATAGGCTTCCTAGAGTTGTTAAGGGTGTAGTTAGGAATTTGCTCAGTAAGGTTGATGAGAGAGGTGTTATTGATGATTTGAAGGTTGAATTAGAGTTGGATGCCATTTGGAATCGTGAGATATCTGTTTTGAGTGGCGGTGAATTGCAGCGTGTTGCCATTGCTGCTATAGCTTCTAGGGATGCTGATGTATATTTAATTGATGAGCCATCTAGTTATCTTGATGTTTATCAGAGGATGAAGGTTGCCAAGGTTATTAGATCTCTTGCACGTGAGGGTAAATTTGTAATTGTTGTTGAGCATGATCTCGCTGTTTTAGACTATATTTCTGATTATGTCTGTATTTTTTATGGTAAACCTGGTGTTTATGGTATTGTTTCAAATGTCCATGGAGTTAGAGTTGGTATCAATCTATATTTGGATGGCTATTTGCCGGATGAAAATGTTATGTTTAGACGTGAAGCTGTTCGTTTCGATATAGCTCCAAGTCAAATGGAGTGGGGTAAGGAGTCATTATTGCTTAAATGGGATAGAATGGTTAAGCGGCTGGGAGATTTTACCTTGGAGGTTGATGCAGGTGAGATTCATGTTGGAGAGGTTATTGGTATTTTGGGTCCAAATGGCATTGGTAAAACTACTTTTGTTAAGTTGATTGCAGGTATTTTGGAGCCTGATGAGGGATATTCTCCTGCAGCTGGTTTGAAGATAAGTTATAAGCCTCAATATTTGACTCCAAGTTATGAGGGGAAAGTTGAAGATTTATTGAGGAAGGCGGCTGGAAGTAATTATGGTACTTCGTGGTTTAAAACTGAAATTATAGGTGAGCTTGATTTAAAGGAGTTGTTGGATCGTGATGTTAGTGAGTTAAGTGGTGGTGAGTTACAGCGTGTTGCTATTGCCACCTGTCTCTCAATGGATGCCAATATATATCTACTTGATGAGCCGAGTGCTTACCTAGATGTTGAGCAGAGAATTGCTGTTGCAAGAGTGATTAAGCGGATTGTTGAAAGTAAGGCTGCTGCAGCCTTTGTCGTTGAGCATGACTTAGTTACGCAGAGTACTATATCCAATAGCTTAATGATTTTCTCTGGGAAACCTGGAATTCATGGTTATGCATCTAGACCTACTGGGTTAAGGAAGGGTATGAACATTTTTCTGAGGGAGATTGGAATAACCTTTAGACGTGATCCTCAGACTGGTAGGCCTAGAGTTAACAAGGCTGATTCTTGGCTTGATAGAAGGCAGAAATCCATTGGAGAATACTTCTATTATTCTCCTAAGTAATATTATTTATGGCTGTAAATATATTTATTAGGTTTTTAATCCTATAGGTTTTTGGGGGTTTATATGGCGAAGATAACGGTTAGTGTAATTAAGGCTGATGTGGGTAGCCTGGCAGGCCACCATGTAGTTCATCCAAAGCAGATTGAAGTTGCAAAGCAAGGCTTACAACTTGCAGTTGAAAATGGCCTAATAATCGATTACTATGTTTTCAATTGCGGCGACGACTTAGAGCTTATAATGACTCATAGGCGTGGCGAAAATAACTCTGAAATTCACAAGTTGGCGTGGGATATCTTTAAGGAGGTTACAGAGAAGGTTTCAAAGCCGCTAAAATTGTATGCTGCTGGTCAAGATTTACTTGTAGAAGCATTTTCAGGTAATATAAGAGGTATGGGTCCGGGTGTGGCTGAAATTGAATTTGAGGAGAGGCCTAGTGACCCTATAGTTGTATTTGCAGCTGATAAAACTGAGCCTGGTGCATGGAATCTACCCTTATTCAAGATATTTGCTGATCCATTTAATACTGCTGGATTAGTTATTGACCCTAGACTTCAT
>Ga0180301_10001952_pt1 | contig 16153 bp, 18 predicted proteins | sample GuaBasSediGuay16_FD_121797 | JGI IMG/M metagenome (GOLD analysis project Ga0180301, IMG submission 121797) | Subseafloor sediment microbial communities from Guaymas Basin, Gulf of California, Mexico - Guay16, Core 4569-2, 12-15 cm | ecosystem: Environmental > Aquatic > Marine > Hydrothermal... | reverse complement strand
TCCTCTACTGGCGACCTAGACTCGCCAACGTCCGCCAGATCCACGTCGCTTACGTACTCTATCTCCGACATGCCGACATATCCCGTCTCCCACCTGACCCTAGCCCTGACGTGCGAGCACCTAGACAAGTCCTTCTCGCACACTATCCCGTGGCCGCGGTGTTCATCCCTATACTCTTCCTCGTAGTACAAGCCGGACACCTAATTAGGTATCGTCTTTCTAGGAAAATAAGCGTTAGCGGAAAACTAGCGTTTTTTCATAAGCTAGTACTCCTTAAGCGTTGGCGGGGTTACGTGCTAGCACCTAGGTAGCTCTCACCCATACACTATTCCGTAGCCGCGGTACTCGTCCGTTCTGGTTCTCCGCTACTTTTATAACTTTTGTAACATATGTATGCGGAGAGCCTTCCCCCCTCCACCAAAACGGCTTCATAGAGAGGCATTCAGGGGGAACGGAAACTCCCCTCATCCTGAGCATGTTCAAACAGGCTATAACGTCTCTATCGTTTTCGTAACCGCAACTCCTGCACTTCATCAGCCTCCGCCCATTCGGTGCTAATTTCCCACCACATATCGGGCAGAGGCTTGAGGTATTACGTGGATTAACGTAAACGACGGGTATTCCGTTAAGCTTAGCCTTGTATTCGATGAAGAACTGCAACTTCCTAAAGTTCCACGAATGCAATCTTCGGTTCAGGTTCCTGCCCTTGTTTATGCTCTTTCGAATCCCCCTCAGGTCTTCCATTATTATGCCGAACCCGTGCTTCTTAGCGAAATCGACAACTATTCTGGCAATCTTATGACATAAGTCGTGAGCCTTGCGCTTCTCTCTGCCAGAATACTTCCGCATAAGCCTCTTAGACGTTATTGGCTTGTACTTCGATAACTTCTGGATCCTCCTCCTAATTTCGAAATAAGTAGTGTGGATAGTTCTGAGGTCATGTTCGATCCTCAAAATATGTGGGTTTGAGCTGACGCCAGTTATGTTGCTCTCGTTTATGTCTATCGCAATCCAGTCCTCTGGATCAGTTAAATCGACGACCTTCCTGAAAGGAATTAACACCTTGGTCTCGTTTATCGATATCTCGCCGACTCTTAACCTACCAGTTTTCCACTCATCGATGAACTTCCTTTGATACTTCCCGTACTTCAACTTAATATACAGGAACTTTCTGGGCTTAACGGAGATCCTTATCCTGTCGCCCTCATACTTCACGAGTTGATGGTCGAGCTGTATAAAGAGTTTCCGAGCTACTGGTCTATCTCCCTTCGCCAATCCCTTCCTCTTCAACCTCCTCCAGCTTTTAAGCATAGACGTGGCGACTCTACAAGCCGAGTGGCAAAAGTGCGTCGAATAATCCCACCTTTGTTTCCACTCGTTGTAGATGAGCTTTCTTAGCGAGTAGTAGCTCGTGACGTTATTCTCTATGGCCTTCTCGATGCACCAGTTCACCATGTCCCTAAAGTCTTCCAGCATCTTTCTTATGTACTTGTTCGGCACGTACTTGAACGGTACTGATAACGTTATTTCCATAGTAGTGTGGCACCTGTAGTGTAGTACCCTTTAAGGCATAAAAAGGTTTTCGCGCTTTAAAAGTAGCTAAAAATGTTATGAATACAACATTATGCATACCAACCCTTTTGTTGACCCCTATTATTGACGAAAACGAAATATGCGGAACGGGTATAATAGGGAAAAAGGGTGGCACCTGCAACCCTATAAACTTAAAGGATCCTAGTCCCAAACCTTCACGGATCCGCCATGGCTAATAGCACTTGACCCTAGCTATGCATTCGTCGAAGTCGGGCCTGCCGTAGCACCTCCTTATCTTCATGGCCATGCACCCTATTACGCTTCTGCTGACGCCGCTGTTCGCCATCTCCTTCATGAACTCGCCTACGTCCTCTCCCCCGTACGTGTCCCTTATTATGTCAGTCGCCAGCTTGTCCACTAGCACCCTCCTGACAAACCTCTTTCCCTTTTTGCTGAGCTGGAAGTCCTCCTCGATGTATTCCATCAGCTTTGAGTACGCCTCGTCGAGATCCTTGGCCATGTCGAACGGGCTGGTCTCAAGCGCCATCTTCTCGTACTCGGAGGATATCTTGCGGATCGGGGGTATGCCAGTCCTCCTCCCTATGTCCTCCTTCATCACCTTCCACGCCTTCAGCTTGCACATGTTCTCCCCGAAGTGGAGCACCGACCCCTCGGTGACTATGCACTTCTCGTTCACCCTGTCGAACTCGCTCATCAGCTTGAGCAGGAACTCCCTGAGATCCCTCTCCTCAGGCAGTTTTACCCCGTGCAACCCGCTGCTCTCGACCACGCGCTTGATCTTCCCCTTCTCTACCTCTATAACCGCGTACCTAGGGACTAGGTCTATCCCGTGCTCCCTAGCGACCTCGTCCCTGACCTCGGGGCTTACCGGCTCGTAGTTGTCCCACTCCCTGAGCCCGCCGCTCCTCCTGAGCAGGTGGGTCATCTCGAAGTGCACCCCGTGAGGGAGGTCTTCGATATCCTCCGTGGCCCTCTTGTCGGTGATGCCGGATCTTATGCCCATTTCGTCCAGCTCGGAGCCCCACGCCTCGAACACGGGCACGTAGCCCCTTCCGACAAGCTCCTCCACCTTCCGCCTCAGGTCTTCCGGCATGCGCCTGAGCGCCCTTATTATCTTCCCGCTTGGATATACCCTGAGCCTGGTCTTGGGCAGCACCACGTATCCGCCGTCCCTGCCGTGCACTGGGTAGAACAGAAGGTTGAAGCCGTCCCTCTTCACGTCTATGTACACCCTCCCAGTGAACTCGGCGAGCTCGGGCATCAGCTTGAGGGTGTTCGGGTCTATGCAGTACCTGAGCTTGGGCATGTTCGGCGTTACCTGCGTCTCTACCCTCTCGTTCCCCCTTATTATCGCCTTTCCCATGTACTTGTTGTGCCTCATGTACACGTCCGCATATATGTTCCCGTACCTAGGTATGCTGTTCCTCTCCAGCTTGAACGCGTCCCCCAGCCACTCGGGCATCCCAGAAATGGCATCCGGCCGCATCGGTATGAATATTGAGTGCTAGGCTATTTAAAAACTACATGCGGCTTAGGGAAAAGGGGCACAGGTACCAAGTACTGCTTGCCGTTCATTCGGACTCCCTAGGCCGTCCGAATCTCTCGACTATACAGCCAGCAAAATCCTCTATTCTCGGCTTCTCAAGCCAACACATAGAATGGTGCCAGTGACATTATATGTAATAGTTTTTATAGTGACCGCCACGAACATAAATACGGTGGTGTAATGCCCGTCAGGTTTAGCGTCAGGAAGGTTAGGCCGGATATGCAACTGGTTGAGTTCCAGATCGAGGGCGGGGTGCTGGACGTTAAAGAGCTGGCCGATGCGGTAGAGAACGCCCCAGAAGTTGACTACACCAAGGGGGTGTGCATCTCCGGCAGGGGGCCCATATGGTTGCACGTCGCCCTGTCCCACAAGTATCACCCCACGCCGTTCATAGCAAACTACGACCCTAGGCTCGGCGGGTGCGTGGTCACCTCAACCCACACCAGAGAGAGGAGGATAGGTGAGGTAATAGAGGTGTAGTATGACCGAGATAAGGTTGCGTATTGGGTTCCCAGATAGTGCGGTTGAGATATGCAGGATACTGCGCAGACACGGAAAGGAGTGCTACATAGTGGGCGGCGCGGTAAGGGACAAGCTACTTGGTAAGGAGCCGCATGACATAGACATTGCGACTGACGCGGTTCCGGACGAGACGGAGAGGATATTCTCGTCCGCCGGTTGCAGGACGTACCCCACGGGGAAGCAGTACGGCACAATCACGGTCACATGCGACGGGAGGAACTTCTTCGAGGTGACCACGTTCAGGGGCGAGAAGTACAGGAGGGGGTCTAGGAAGCCGGAGGTAACGTGGGGGAGGAGCATACGCGAGGATCTGTCTAGGAGGGACTTCACCATAAACGCCATGGCGTACGACCCGATAGACGGGGTGCTGGTAGACCCGTTCGGCGGGTACGAAGACCTGAGGAACGGCATCATAAGGGCGGTTGGGGACGCTAGGGAGAGGTTCTCGGAAGACCCGCTCAGGATATTCAGGATGTGCAGGTTCGCGTCCGTGCTGGGCTACGAGATAGACAGGGACACGTTCGAGGCCGCGAAGGAGAAGTCCGACGAGCTGAGCTGGATACCGATGGAGAGGAAGACCGAGGAGTTCAGGAAGGCGTTCCTCAAGAGCGAGTCGCCCAGCTACTTCGTCGACTGCCTAGTCAAGTCGGGGGCGATGCGCCACTACATGCCCGAGGTGTACGACATGATAGGCGTGCAACAGCCCCCGCCACACATGGAAGACGTGTACACGCATGCGCTAATAGCACTCGACAGCATAGCGACCAAGGACTACGAGCTGAGGATGGCGGCGCTATTACACGACATAGGCAAGCCGAAGGTGAGGAGGGAGACTAGGCCCTACTTCCCAAGGCACGCCGAGGTCAGCGCCGATATGGCGGAGGAGATGCTGAGGAGGACTAGGCACACCTCGAAGGAGGTAAGGAAGATAGGAGTGCTGGTCAGGAACCACATGAAGGTGCATGAGCTTGCCCCAAGGACCGGCAGGGACGCTAGGAGGCTATTGAGGAGGCTGGTTAAGGACGGGCTTGAGAAGGAGTGGGTGGACGAGTACATAGAGCTCGTGAGGGCGGACACAAAGGCCACGCTGGGCCTGCCTAGGGACAGGGTCGAGGCGGTCGAGAGGGGGCTTGAGCTGTTAAGCGAGTGGAGGAACGCGCCCGTGGACAGGAGGGATCTGGCGATAAGCGGCAGGGATCTGGTCGAGCTGGGCGTCGAGCCTAGGAAGATAGGCGCGATACTGGAGAAGCTTGTGGACTACGTGGTGGAAGACCCGTCTAGGAACGAAAGGGAGGCGTTGCTCAGGAGGGCGGCGGTGCTGGCGAAGAGCATGGGCGCGCTAAGGAAGGAACGGACGGTACGTTAGCCCGTTATCACGTTTATAAGCGCGTTCGGCCTAGTCACGACTATCCTGCCGTTCTTGCTGTCTATCTTCACGTTGAACATGACCGAGTAGCCCTCCCTGACCATCTCCATTATCATGTACTCGGCTATCGTCGAGACCGTCACAGGCTTCATGTTTTTGTCCTCGCACACCAGTATCTCCAGGGGACCGCGTGCCACGACCCTGCCCCCGCTTATCGTTATGTCGCCCCTCACGAACGCTTGGGCCAAAATCCTGAGAGCTTCGCTGATCGACAGGCCCAGATCCTTAGCCTTCCTAGCGAATGCCATGTACTCGCCGTATGGTAGCTTCGCGTTCACACTCCTGTACGGCCTCTCTTCCTGTGCCGCCTCCAAGGCTACTGCACCTCTATTGGGATCATGAAGCCCCTCCTCCACATGGGCGCGAACGACAGGTAGTGGCTCACCCTTACGAACCTCCTTAGCCATCCCACTATCCTGCCGGCCTCCTTCTTGACGGTGTCGCACGGGGTATTGCTGGGAACCCTAAAGGCTAGGTAGTAGTAGAACCTAGTCCTGAACGGCTTGCACACTACCAAAGTGTCCTCTATCGGTAGCCTAGACGTGGCTTTGACCATCACCTCCAGCTCCCTTATTCGATCCTTCGCCCCAAATATCTCCTCGACCTCCCTATCACTGAGTATTATCCACCTCAACTGCTCTTCGCCTCCGCGGTCTTCCTCCTCCTCTTCTTCGCCTTCAGCAGGTCGTAGTACATGGTTAGTATGTTCTTCTTGTACACTGCCATGTATGCCTGCGCTATGGTCTTGAACTTGCCCGATATTATCATCTTCATCAGCTCTTCCGCCTTTTCGGTCAGCGACACGAGCCTCTTCCTCCCCCTCTTCTCTACCCTGAACAGCTCGCCCTCGTACGCCCTGATCATGTCGTCTATTGTGCTGCTCGACGGGATGGGCTTGCTGACCCTCTCAGCTAGCAACCTAGATATGGCGTACGATGTCATCGGCTCCATGCTGGTGAATAGTATGTCGCATACGTGGGTCAGGTACAGATCCCTTCTGTAGTCCCTGTAGGTTGGGTAGAGGGTTGTCGAGATAAGACCCAGTTGCTTGGGTACGGTTATGGTGCTTGATTTCTTCTGCTGTGGCCGTGGCACGGCTACGGTTCCCCTGACAACGGCTCTCTCTATTGGCTTCTCCTCGAACAGCAATCTGTAGACGAACTTCCACGATGGGTGCATGCTACCGAACAGCTCGTCGTATGGGGAGGGTAGCTCCTTGGACGGCACGAAGTAGACGGGCAGGTTGAAGAGCACCCTCGTGAACGGACCCGTGTCCTTTACCTGGCTCTGTGCCTCTTTGCTGATGAACGTAGAGTGCCATATTATCAGCTTCAGCGATATGGGGTTGTAATATATCAGCACGGGCAGGTTGAGCCCGCCGGCCACTACTGACAGGTACGAGAAGAACCTCTGCGAGTTGTTCTGCACGTCAACTCCGATGTACCTGTACATGAACGGTATCCCGTACCTAGTCTTCCTAGCCATGCTCATCCTCCTCCTAGTATCTAGTGCCTTCTCGAACTCCCTCCACCCCTCGCTTGAGAACACCCTGTGGCACACGGGGCACGCCGTGCCGAAGAGGATGTACAGCTTTTCGCTTATGACCCACGAGTCGTCCTCGACGGCCTCAGATATGGAGCACGCGACCACGTCCTGCAATAGTGCTATGTCCTCGCACACGCCCTCATACGAACCCTTTACGTAGAAGTAGTCCTCATCAGCCACCGGCCTGACCAGCCTAGACCTTATGTTGTAGACCAGCCCCATCGCGAGCCTGGCGTCAGGCGACCTAGCCTGTATTCTCGACAGGCACATCTGGAGCGTGTTTAGCGTCCTAAGTATCAGCTCGCCGTTCTTCCTGTATATCCTGTACCCGCTACCGTACCCGGACGCCTTTAGGGCCGGCGGGTTCTCCTCCAGCCTCTCTATTGCCCTCGCGTCCTCGGGGATCGGCCTGAACAGGTCGTATATGTGCTCTAGGTGGTTGTGCATCAGGGTCATGAGCGTAGCCCTGAGCAGGTCTTCATTGTCACCTATGTTCCTAATGTCCTCAATCGGCATCATACGTTTTTTCTATCCTCACGGGTTCTTATATATTTTACAAGAACCCGTGCTATGCATTAGCCGCATATGTACGGGGTTGCAGGTGCATACCGGTAGTCATGGATAGCTTCAGGTTGCCGAATGTACGGGGGGTATGAAGGGGTCGTGGCACGACCATAAAGCCATGATGGCTGGCTGGGATAGGTGCTGGCTGTGCCGTGCATGGCGAATTGGACTAGTGCGAGGATTACGTATATCTGGGGGTTCTCCGTTATAACAAGAGTGGTGGACTATGGTCTGGCCGTTCAGGAGGGGCGTCAAGATACACTACAGGGGCGGCGTGATAGGTGAGGTGACCATAAGGTGCCCAAAGCTGTCGGGCTTCGGCAACGTGTGGCGCTTCCCAGTCTACGAGGTGACCGACGATTACATCGTCATAGACAAGGGAAGGAAGATCCTCATAAAGAGGGGCTACTACACGATATCGAGGCCCGCGGAGGGACTTCCTAGGGACTTCATGATCATAGACATATACGCGAAGGGATCGCCGGTCGTGAAGGGGGACACGATAATAGTGGAGCCGTATCACCCAGAGGCGATAATGGCGCTTTCGGCGGTCAGCGACCAGAAGAAGTTGCTCGACGTGATGGACGAGATGATAAAGAAATACAACGAGAAGATGAGCCAGATGAAGGATGAGCTGATGAATACCTGGGGCACGGTCATCGAGGACATACACGACATAGTGATAAAGGTCAGGAACGACATGAGGCAGACGTTCAAAGATCTGATAAGGCAGGAGCTGGAGTACGCTAGGGTGCCGGGCGAGAAGCTGAAGGAGAGCTACAGGTACTTCACTACTGGAGAGCTGAGGAGGCTTGCCATGGAGTACCTTTCACTAATAGACAACATATCGAGGGTGATCTCGTCCAAGCTCGGCGTGCCTAGGGAGGAGATAGCCAACGCAATAATCAAGGATCCTAGTAAGTTGCTTGAGTACGGCGAGTACATAAGGATGATGCGGAGACCGAGGCTGGGCATCGAGAATATTAGGCCGAAGGGCAAAGTGCGGGAGGTGGGGAAGAAGGAACCGAAGAAGGCGGAGCAGAAGGAGACCGCTGGAGAGGCTGAGGGCGAGGAATAGCTTTAAAGCGATATATGGCGATAATTAAGCACGGGGTCGGCAGTGGCCGAGATACCGTACATCGACGAGGCGGGGCCTGCAGAGAGGCTGATATGCTCGTGGCCGTTCAGGATATTCCTGATAGGCGTCGCGCTAATGGTCATATATAGGGGCATGGTAGCCATGAAGACCACGATAAACATGTCGGAGATTAACAGCGAGGAAATGCTCGCACTATTGGTTAGTGCATGGAGCACTGGGTGGGAGGAGCTGGGCAACTGGATCAACGACTCGCTCGACATAGCATCTAGGTTCTGGAGGGCCGCCATGCCACTAATACTTAAGGGGACGTGGACGGTGTTCGCCAGCTACAGCTTCGTGAGACCGATATTCTCGTTCGAGTACATAGAGGATGTCCTGTACTACATCATGATGGCGCTAGCACTAGTAGGTGTTGCCTTCCTGATCATGTACAGCATGGGGTTCGCCGTGCTGAGGTGGTGATATGGAGGGGGGAATGGAGGAGCTCGAAAACCTGATAGCCGGCATCGAGGAGGCCAGCGAGGAAAGCGGGGGGCCTAGTGAACCACTAGCCGGTAGTGGCGGGACTTCTGGCAGGATCGGAAGGGTGATAAGGAGGATAGAGACCGAGGCATCTAGGGTCAGCGGGTCGGTCATGGAGGTCGTGGAGTTCCTAGAAGTGTTCTGCCTGCTCGCACCAATAACCACGGTACCTAGGGTGGACACGGTAACCGAGCATGAACGCGCTAGGCATGCGGCGCCCACGCATGCAACGAGTTCGACCGAATTTGAGATGGGCGGAGCCGAGGTAAGGGTTCCGGACGTGCTTAGAACCTTGGCACGGACAGGCGGTTGTGGTGTAGCGAAGTGTTAGGGGTGTGCGCATGTTTAGGCTCATTAGGCGTAGGAAGAATAGGTCTGTGACTTTTTCCCCAAGATCCGAAGAAGGATCGACGCAGAAGCCGGCCGGCGGTGTTGGCAGGGAGACGATGGTGACTGCGTTTGGTAGGCAGATAGCAAAGCAGATAAGGCGCAGGAGCCTCAGGAAGGTGGTTAGGCTGTGCTCGACCGTATACTACGACGATGCGAACAAGTTCATAGAGTGCACGATAAGGCTGGGTAAGCTGAAGTTCCCAGAGGAGTGCTAGCGCCTCAGCGTCCCAAGCCCGGCTATCCTGTACTGCCACCAGCCATCCTTGTACCTCCAGTCTAGGAACCAAACCGTACACTCCTCGTCCTTTTTCCTTATTGCCCTGCCTATGGCCTGCCTTATAAGAACCCAGGCCCTCTCCTTCTGGTAGAGGAACTGCAGGTCTGGGTTGGAGCTACTGCTTATGTACTCCCTTACCAGCTCCTCGTACTCGGTCGGCTTTGGGTATGGTATGCCGAGCAGGACGACGTCGCTTATTAGGCTGGATCCGTCGTCGCCAACCCACTCGACACCCTCTGTAAGCTTGCCTCCCGCAACCGCGATTATCACGTACCTTCCCTTCCTGACCCTTTCGTAGACGTCGCCGACCCTAGTGCCCTCCACCTCGACCACAAGACTCATGTTGCTCATCGATAGCAGCCTGCCCACCTCCCCCGCGAACTCGTACGAGGGGGCTACTGCAAGCACGCTCTTCCTAGCGGTCGAGTATATGCCTGACAGCAGTTTTGCGAACTTATAGTACATCTCCTTCCTCCTGTACTCGTACTTGCTGCTGACCCTCCGGTTTATCACGCACGTGAACTTGCCGTACCTAGTGCCTAGGTCTATGACGTAGAACCTCTCGCTAGGTATGCCCCAAACCTTCGTGAGGTAGTTTGCGGAGGGCATGGTTCCGCTCATCATTATGACCTTTGAGCCCTCGAATGGGCCGAACAGTTGCCTGTAGAGCCTCCTTAGCCTGTACCTCCTTAGCTCTGCTCTTCCCTTGTTGAGCACGAGGACTAGGTCTTCTACTCCAGCGTACACGTCGGTCAGCAGGTCTAGGAATGCCAGTATCCTGTAGTTGAAGAACCTAACCCTCCTCCTCCTGTAGCGCCCCTTCTTGTACCTGACTATTGACGAGACTAGGGATGCGTACTCTTCAAGTACCGCGTTACCCTCCTTCGCTAGGTCTATGTACTCGGACGGGTCTATGACCTTCTCCTCTATCTGGCCGTACCTCCTGTTTATGGATTCGAACCAAGACTGCACTAGGGACAGGACGTAATAGCCAGCCTTTGCGCTGTTGCCGGTGCTCCTCTCGTACTCTGCCAGCTCCTCCCTAGCCCTAACTATGGCCTCGTACGTTATGCTCCTCCACCCAGTCTTGAACGCGTCCTCTAGGTTGTGCGCCTCGTCGACTATTATTATCTCGGGCCTGTAGTTGATCAGGTAGTACCTAAGGTGCGGGTACGTGAGGAACGGGTACGTGCATACCAGCGCCTTGCCGTCTAGTGCCCTGAACAGGTGGTACGGGCATATTATCCTGCTTAGGTCGCCGCCCTTGCCAAGTAGCTTGCCCCAGACCCTATCAACTAGCAGGTACGGATCCGTCAGCGACTCCTTTGCTACTGCCCTTACTAGTGCCGCCTTCAGCCTCCTGAATGTTTCGGGCGGTATGCCAGCGGTCTGCTTGTAGTTTGGGCACGACCTGCACCTTATCAGTTCGGTATCCTCCGTATTGAGGTACAGGCACACCCTTCCCTTGTTAAGGTGGACTCCGGGTATTGTGTTGAAGAACTTGACTGCGTCCCTTATGTAGGGCATTAGCTGGTTCCTAGTCCTTACGCATACCAACGTCCTGTAGTCGTACATGTAGCGGAATGCAAGTGCTACTAGTGTCTTGCCGGATCCCGTAGGCATCTGTAGTGAGAATATGTCGTAGTTGTCCAGCCTGTTCGTCAGCTCCTTAAGCGCCCTCTCCTGTATATCTCTAAGCTTCACGACCTGCGACATGTTTTTGCTACCCCCGATACGAATTTGGCGAACCTGTCTGCCAGCACCTCCTCTAATCTCAGGAACTCCCTATCTTCCACGTGCCCTATGCTTTGCTCGACTAGGTGGTGGAAGAACTCGTGGGCTATTGTCTCCATCAGTACCCTCCAGCTTGTTGTTGAGGATATGGTTATGCCCAGCTTGTTCCTGACGTAGCACCCGAGCCTGACCACCACGTACCTGCCGTTGCTCCACGCCTCGTCGTACAGAAGGTACGCTTCCGGCACCGGCACCGAGTACAGCTCTGACAGCCTCTCCAAAAGGAACGAGACCGCCAGATCCAGATCTACCCTATACAGCTTGGCGAACATGATCCTTATCCTCTCGATTGTGACCCTTCTGGAGAATAGCCTGATTAGTGTCCGCCTGTATAGTGATAGTAGCTCGCCTATCATGTCATGGGCGACACGTGCGTACCTCATTTCAGCACCACCCAGCTCATGTGTTGGGGAATCCGGTAGCCTCCTTCTTCGCGCGCCTGACGTAGCCTATTACTGTTCTCCTGCTTAGCCTCAGCTTCTTGGCCAGCTCGTCGGCGTCTGCTAGTGCGAGGTCGCTAGGCGTCCTTATGCCAAGCACGTACAGCTCCCTTGCCCTCTTCCTGTTTATGCCCAGCTTAACTAGGTCTGTCAGCTCGTCCGACACGCCGTACTTGGTTCTGTAGTACAGCCTCTCGTAGTATCCAGCGAGCTTTGATCCCACGACCTTGGCCAGTTCCATCAGGGAGTATGTGAGCCACTCGCTGGTGTCTATTACGGCCATCAGGTCGCCCGATGCAACCTTGAACTTCTGCATCACCATCTCCTCGTCCAGCTCACTAATCCAGTTCAACAGGATCATGGCCGTGTAGTAGGCGCTTGAGTCTAGGATTACCGAGCCCCTGCCGCCGTACACCTGTGCAAGCATGCCGACGAACTCGTCAGGTATCTTAACGTCGAACTCCCTAGGGTAGGCCACCCTTCCGTCTTCCGAGACCGCTAGCAGGTAGAAGATCACGGCAGGATCCCTTATCCCCTTCCTTATTATCTGGAGCATGAGCGACGCAGTGCTAGGCTGTATGTACAGTTGCGATATCCTCCTACCTAGGCGGGTAGCCACATATTCCCCGCCGCTATCCTCGGCTAGCCCGTATCTGATCAGGGTGTTCAGGATACTGCCTAGGAACGGCTTGAGGTCGATCCCCCTGTGCAGGTATGCGAAGAAGGTGTTCTCAAGTATTTGTAACAGCTCGTTGAACGTGCGCCTGACCACCAGCTTGCCGAGGACGAAGGAGTACGCGTGCCTGTCGAGGGACGACGACAGGTTCTCGACGCCCCTGCTGAGGTAGTACCGTGCCACAAGGTCTGGAGGGAGATCCTTCGAGTATATCAGACCGAACCCTACTTTGTCGTACCTAGGCCTGCCTGCCCGTCCTAGGAACTGCTCGACCTCTATCTTGCTCATGGGCTTCTTCGACCTGCCGTCGGGCCTAACTAGGTCGTGGATTATCACGTACTTGCTCGGCATGTTAAGCCCCGAGCCTAGGGTGGAAGTGGCGACTATGCATCTGATCCGCCCCTCCCTGAACGCGTCCTCTATGAACTTCTTTGTGGCTGGGTGGAGCCCCGCGTGGTGGAACGTCACGCCGTGCCTGATAAGCGGCCTCAAAAGTGCCTTCTCGTACCTAGGTATCCTAGAGAGCTCGAACCGGTTCATCAGGTCTTCCATGTCGTCCTTTTCGGCGACCTTGCCGACCATCTTTGCTATTCTCTTGGCAGTCGTTTCGGTCATCTTCCTAGTGGCCCTGAAGACTATCACCTGCGTGCCCTGCCCGATTAGGCCCGCAACTAGGCTGTCGATGTCGGACACGTTGAGTGAGTACCTCCTCCCGTCCTCGGTGACCAGCCTGAGCCTCTTCCCGTCTTTAACTATCATGCCTCTGACTAGGGGTACCGGTCTCCACGGGTCGAAGACCAGCTCGGCCCCGAGCCACTCAGCCACTTCCTTTGGGTTGCCTATCGTTGCAGAGAGGGCTATTAACTGCGGATTGCTGATGAACTTCATCTCAGATACCGCGCTCTCTATGGCGAGGCCCCTAGCTATGCTTGACATGTAGTGTATCTCGTCCACCACCAGTAGCCCCACGTCCCTTATCCACTCGGCCTCGTGCCTGAGCAGGCTGTCGTATTTCTCATAGCTGGTTATTATGAGGTCGTACCTGTCGAGCCAAGGATCTGCTGAGTCATAGTCCCCTGTGGTCAGTGCTATCCTTACTCCGAGCCTCTTCCACGCTTTGAACTCCTCGTACTTCTCGTTGGCCAGCGCCTTTAGCGGCACCATGTATACCGCCTTTATACCCTCCTCAAGGATCCTGTTAACGGCGGTTACCTCTGCAACCAGAGTCTTGCCAGCACCAGTTCCGGCAACGAGCAATAGGCTCTTTCCTTCTAGCACGCCGGCTTTGAATGCCTTTTCCTGCGGCGGGAACAGCTCATCTATTCCCCTCTTCTTAAGCTGGTCTATTACCTCCTCTCTTGCACCCAGCTCGTCAACCTTCATGGTCTTTCTCCAAAATGTTTTTGGTTTGACCGGATATCGCGTAGATAGTTGTAGCTACTGGCTCTTTTTAGTATCGCCGACCGGAACTACCAAGATGATGCCGACCACTAGGTCAGACTAGGGTTGGAACGGCAAAAACGAGGATAGTGGTCGGCTAGAGCACGAATAGTGGCGATCTGGTCAGAGTAATACTATTGAGAGCGAGCGTTTCTTCTCGTCGTAGCTGATGTCGAATGCGCCGAAGTTGCCTTTCGCGCTAAACTTGTGAGAACTAAGCTCCGGTTTAACCTCGAACACCTCGCTGTCGTAGTTGCTGAACGATGGCGTGATAAGCTCCACATATGCGCGTACTGGCTTGAACGAGATCTTTTCATTTAATACGGACATGGTGGTCGTGTTATCACTACCAACTTCAACCTCGATAGGCAACCTGCTTGGTAGGAAGCACCTAACACCCTTTAAGTGCTTGTGCTCCCATGTATATGCCCTACCGCCGAGTGCCTTACATAGGGATTCGGCCTCGCCAATATACACGGCCATGCCATGGCACCGTATGTTATTTCGACCGGCATACGTTAATAAGGCTTTTCGCGCCACCAGAGCTTATCATAGTAACGCCTCCCACTCGACTATTTTGACCTCTGAACCACCGTATACCGTGCCCGGCACTGGCTCAAGCCCGTTATCCGCGTACCACACCAGCGGTCTTCCCTTCCTGTCCACGTACTCCTTGCTTGCATTCTCCATCCATCCGCTGACGAACTCCTTGAAGTACTGCTCCTTTTTGCCGCCTAGTGATTTAATGTGTACGATTATGCGGTACCAGCCGGCGCCCTTTATAACAATATGCGGTTTTGTGTACTTGATAAGCTCCCTCAGCACTTCTGAGAGCAGGTCTATGCTACCGGTGCCTATTGTGTGTAGCAACTTCCTGCTGTACCTGTGCAGGCTACTGAACCAGCGTTCTTCGACCCTAGCTAGGGGTTCTGGTTCTGCCCCAGCGAAGACCATGTCCATGCTGTCGTATATCAGCCTTGCAAGTGCCTTGACCATGTTGGACGGGTTAATGGACGCTATTATGCCCATGCTGGTGCTCGGTGCTGAGAAGACCAGTGTGCTACCGATTACCCTATATATCTTCTCTGCGTTCTCGCCCAGTATGGCCAGCTTCCTTACCCTGCGTATGTACGCCTCCCTCCATACGGGCTGGTACCAAGGTATCACCTCCCTTTCGGTGGCGAGGCTGAGATCAACGTAATGATCCCCGCGCACGCGGTCGATCTGAACTAGGGCCAGCAGGTAGCAGTACCCTGTCTCAAGCGGCGGTAGTGCTTCGACGAACGATATGACCTGCCTTATGTCATGGATCAAGGTGCCCACCAAAAGCGGCTAGGGCTCTACCGGCTCCTCGTAGCTACTCCTCCTGTACAGCGTGTGTATGATAAATCGCCTGCACACAGGCTCGCGTGACTTCGGCCTGTCAGATTTTGATATGGAGTGTAGCACGACAGTACGCTTGGTGTCGCCCTCCCACGGGTACGTTATGAACCCGTACCCCCTCTCGGTCAGGGTCTCCTTTATTATCCTGAGCACCTCTTCGAAGAGTCCCGCCTCGCCATCCTTGTCGTCGGTCTCTACCCTTATCCTCATATGATCCCCTCCAAATTACGGTATGCACGTGCCACCCTTTCATGCACAGGCGACATTGCTACACTAGCCCCTCCCCTATCAGGTAGTGTGTCGCCTCCATGAGGCCCTTCCCTATCAGATCCCGCTTCAGCTTGTCCAAGTACGAGCAGTCGCCGTAGTCCGTGCACACCACTATGGCCGTGATCAGGTCGTCCCTTAGCTCCTCAAGCTCGGGCCTGTCCCACGCGAAGTTGTAGCACGTCATGGTCTTCAGCCCTCCCCTAGGCTTTGCCACGCAGACGAAGTCAAGCCTGCTGGCTACCGCCTCAAGCAGGAACGGCTCCTCCCTGACGCGCCCAGGCATCGTGTATACCGCCCCCGCCCACTTCACCCCCCTGTCCTTGCATGGGATGAAGAAGGTGCAGTCCTCCTTCCCCTCGCACTCCTCGCCCGACTTGCTTATCCTGTCCCTGTACGTGGCGGTCGGGGACGTGTATACCAGCCTAGTGCCCCTCCTGAACTTCGAGTACCCCTCCTCGTCGACGCATACCGCCATGCCCCTTACCACGTCCCTCTCGATGCTGTCCTCAAGCATGTCCCTTATCCTAGCCAGCCTGTGCCTGACTAGGGCCGCCGATATGGGGACGCTCCTCAGGACTTCGCGCCTAGCCGTTTTCCTCCTAGGCCTTCGCTGTCTGGCCGCCCTAGCCAAACCTAAACCCCAAGGTAAAAATACCCACAGGTTGAAATATAACGTTGATGCCCAGTGCTAAATATAGGCTCAGG
>Ga0180301_10001951_pt1 | contig 16166 bp, 7 predicted proteins | sample GuaBasSediGuay16_FD_121797 | JGI IMG/M metagenome (GOLD analysis project Ga0180301, IMG submission 121797) | Subseafloor sediment microbial communities from Guaymas Basin, Gulf of California, Mexico - Guay16, Core 4569-2, 12-15 cm | ecosystem: Environmental > Aquatic > Marine > Hydrothermal... | reverse complement strand
ATCTGGCGATGAAATGGAGATTGATTTAATTTTAAATGAACCTTGATAATAATTTTCATGGGGATCGCCGATGACAAAATACTCAGGGTATCTTGAATCTCCATGCCATACATCCGCAATATCGACTCTTGCCTCCTTCAAAAGATTATTCTCTTTATCGAAAATCCTTAGTATATATTCCTTCTTTGTCTTCTCGACCTCAACCGTATACCAATCATTTTTTTTATATGTAACAGATTTTTCCCATTTTGAATCCCACATGTTCTTTACCCCATCAAAAGCCATCAACTTATTATTTCTATCAAAACCCAATTTGTACACCTGGCAGGTGTACGGTTTTGGGAACCTTTGCTTTTTTCTCTGGATACAGGGTAGCAAAGGGCATATGATAGAGAAACTCCATTACGCGGGAATAATATAATTTCTGGTAAATCATACCATTCCACATTGGGTCATTGCTACTACGTTGATGATTTATAAAATATCTTAACCGCTCTCTTACCTTAAATTGATATTTATCATCTGCGCTTAACCAATAACTATAATCTAACGCATCAAAGTAAGGCGTATAAGACACGTGTTCCATAATATAATCTGTTGCCTGCAATATTGATTCTTTAATCGCTTTATTTTGAGTAAGTTGGTGGTAAGCAATTAATGCAGGAAGAGTATAATTAACCATAAACATTGTACTTGGCTTACCTTCCCATCGTTTTTTTACAGGATTATAATTCTCAAGCCACGCCCCATCATACCTCTGCCCACGATATAAAATCTCAGCAAACTTATCCGCACCTTTCTTATACTTCTCATCCATAGTCAACTCATAAAGCAATACATCTCCCCACAACACATTAGCCAAACTACGCTGCGGAGCAATATCTGGATGCCGAAAATAAGTTACCCGCTCCTTCAAGAAAAAACTTCCCACCTCATCAATAACCTCCCGTGCGCGTTCATCGCCACTCAAATAGTAATAATAAACTAGCCCTGTAACATTCGTGTGAGATGTCTCCTCATTCCTCCCTCCCCAATGATTCCCATTATGCCTGTGCATAGACCCTGGCTGGCTATAGTCATCAGGAATTCTCCCCCGCAAGCGCCGGTCATTAGCAACTGTATTGTAATGACAAGTGTCAATATCCATGATATGCCGGGCAAGGCGAGCGCCAAAAAGATAATAGTCGCAGTTATGCGTGCGCCAGAACTGCAACAAAGCCCCTGTATGATTACCTACCACCTCACAGTTAAACCATCCCCACCTGCCTACGGGATGCCATCCCCAACTTCCATAGTCTTGGATATAATCTCTCTGCCGATACCAACTTAACGTATCGCCAAAATCAACCATTCCATACCAACGAAACCGTTTAATCTGCCTATCTCCCCAATCAAACAAATCCTTAAGAAATAATTCTTTACCTCGCATAAATTTATCCCAATTATCAACCTCAGGTAACTTACCTAAAGCAGATGTAGCAGCAACCCATTTCATCTGGGGCAATAACACAATATCTCCAAGTTTAACCTTCATATCTTCCACTAACTGCTGTGCTACCGTATCAAGATGTCTAATCTCCAACATAAGATCATGCGTCTTAGCAATACCAAACGCACTACCTCTTGCCACTGCTTCCGGGCCATATGCCGCTTCAGTAGTACGAAAATCCAACTCTCCTGCTTGTTGTGGCCAGAAATCAATCCTTAATACTTCTTTTTCATTATCATACTCTATCCGCTTGGGATACTGCTGCCAGAATTCCTTTACCTTTGCCCCTACCCTTACTTTATCTCCTTCCAGAACCACTGCTCCTTCGGAAACCCCTTTTCCTTCTATCCGTTGCCCATTCTGCATGATACTCACATATCTATCGTCTCTTTGGAACAATTCGAATCTATCTCTTGCCATTACTGGGACAACATTGTTATTTAAATCATAGTAAAGTTTACCCACATGTATTCCTTCCCCTAAAGGAACCTCTATACCAAACTGCTCAATCGTCTCATTTTTAGGCAACCTCTTACCTTTATACAAATAATGATATCTATTCTCCGGATAACCTGTATACACTAAAGTATGTTTTATACGTACATCTGACTCGCCCATATAGAAATAAATCCTTACGATAAACTTACAATATTTCTTCCTACGCTGAGATATAAACCACCCTTCTTTACGAATACACACAGACACCGGCCCTTGCTCCTCAATTGTCAGAGAACTATTTTTCTCGTTAGCGCTATCGTAGATCTTTTTATTATGCTTAAGTTCCGTATTTATATCGTGGGCAACAACCTCCTGAGGAGAAAATTCACCATCTCCATTCTTATCCCACCATAACTTTCCTATAAGTGTCCCTTTACCTCTCGGTATATAAGCCTGAATTATTCCATTAGAAACCAATATCCCACCATTCTCCTCTTTTACCTTTACCGCACCCGGTGCTGATGAGAAATTTTCCTTTACTGATTTGCCATATACAAGAAACAAGTCCTTCTTTCCACTTGCTGGTAAAGAACATTTAACTGTAACCAACACCCACTTCAGACTTCTATCCGGCCACCATGCAAGCACTTTCGTCTGGAAAGGTAAACCCCTACCTTCACTATCTACTACTTTAAATTTCCCCCTATCAAATATTTTCCCTCGTGGCAGAGGCACTCCTCCCCGCCATACGCCATCAATTTCCTTATCACTACTCAGATAATTCTCTAAAGAAAGAGGTATCCACCAATTACCATCTTCTTTCTCCCATCCTTTAGGGTCAAAAGCAAAATAATCCCCTAAAGCATAAGTATTCTCTCCCTTCTTCGGCAAAGAAGACGGAGCAAATATTGACCGCCTCTCCGCTTGAGCCACAGCCTCAGGAACTAACTTAACATTATCAAGATAAAACTTTTTTACTTTAGAGTTATTCCATAAGAACAAATTGAACTGAGCAATATGGTTAGGATAAAGTTCCTCCCATAACCCCGCGATATCTATTTCAAACCTTTGTTTTTTACCCGGGTTTAAATACAAATTACGTTTGACCCTATTGCCTTTATTATCCTTAATCTGTAGAATTATTCTTTCTTTTGTCTCATTAGGGTTATGTAAGTCAAACATCAACACTTCATATCCCGACCAATTCGCTGCTTTACGGTTTTTCTCAAAAAAATGTTCTAATTTAACTGCCGCTGCACCTTTATTAGGATAAAAAATCAATTCTCCTGCACCTTTCCCTTCAATAATCTTTCCATGAGTAATCCCTATCTTCGCTCCTGAAGTATCCCACCTTTCTAATTGCTTATCATCCTCAAAATCACTCAATACAAGTACTTTCTTTGCCTTAGGCAAGTTAGCAATCCACCGTTCCTTTAACTTATGCTTTACTTTAATGATAAACGGCTTAGTCTTGCGGTATCCTATATACGCGGCAGCACAAAACAATACTCCCGCAACAAAACCCACTGCCATATATACAACTGTTCTACTATATTTTTTCTTCATCTTTTTTATTACCGCCTTTTTTCTGTAGAAGTCCAAGATATAATTCCTCAGTCCGCTCTACCATACGATTATAACTAAACTCATCAGTCACTCTCTTTTTCCCTTCCATAGCCAACTTTCTACGCAACGACTCATCTTCAAGGAGAAAATTAATTGCTTCTGCTAACTCTGCCTTATCTCCTGGTTTTACTAATATCCCCGTCTGCTTATCAATAATCACTTCCGGCACTCCTCCTACATTAGAAGCAATCACTGCCACTTCATTAGCCATCGCCTCTAGAAGTGCCATCGGTAATCCTTCTCTTAAAGAAGGCATTACCAAGATATCAACCGCCGAGAGTATCCTTCTTACGTCTTGTCTGATGCCAGTGAACATAACCTTATCTTCTATCCCTGACTGCCTTGCCATATTTACTAACTTCTCTCTTTGTGGCCCCTCACCTATAACAAGCACTTTCAATTTATACCTGCCATTCAATAAATGTAACGCTTCAAACAAATACCTGTGCCCTTTCTGCTCAACCAACCTGCCAACTATCGCAAGGACTTTATCCTCTGGATGAATACCAAATTCTTCCCCTACTCTTTCCCTTACTTCTCCGGTTTTTATGCCACCTGGCAGGTGGCACGAAGGGAAGGATGAAGAAAAGAGAGGAATACCATTATGGACCACTTCGATTTTCTTCTCAGAGATGCCTTCTCCAACATAAAACTCCTTCACCTTCTCTGAAACAACAATAATTTTATCTGTAAAATACTGCAGGAACCGGTCAATCCAGAAGTAATACCTTGGTTTCCATGTATCAACATTATGCTCCGTAGCAATTACTACTTTCACGCCTGCCAATTTAGCAGCAATCCTTCCCCAGGTATTTGCTCCCCAAAGATGTGTATGAACAATATCAATTTTGTATTTTTTAATTACCCTGATTAATTTAAAAAGCACAGTGGCATCAAATTTACCTCTCTTACCCAACGCAATAACCTCTATCCCTTCTTTCTCCACTTCTTGAGCAAAAATGCCTTTATCATTCAAACAACAAACTATTACGTTGAATTTTTTCTTATCAATCCCTTTAGCCAGATTTATCACTACCTGCTCTGCTCCTCCAAGCCCTAATGACCAGATAATATAAAGAACACCTATTCTTGCACCTTTGTATTTCGTATGGCGGACTACCTTAGGTGTTAGATAATGACCATCAACAGATAAAATGTTATGCTTTAGAAAAATACCTATCAATTGCTCTACATTCTTCTGGGCATCAAACTTTTCTTCAATTAATGCACGAGCGTTTCTTATACATTTCTCATATAACTGTTTATCCTGCAAAAACAACTGGACAGCATCAGCAATAGCAACGCTATCCTTTTCAGGAACTAACAGGCCCGTCTCTCTGTCTATTACTACTTCCGGTATACCGGAGACTTTACTGGCAACAACCCCTACTCCTACGCTCATTGCTTCAAGAATAACGTTAGGTATGCCATCACGGTCCCCATTACGAGCAATAACTGAGGGTTGAATAAAAATCAATGCACTATTTAATAACTCTTTTATTTCTTCCTGTGTCTTTGCCCCTACAAGTTTTACTACCCCTTCTAATCCTTTCGATATTATTCTCTTTTGCAACTTATCTCTTAACGGACCCTTCCCTACAATAATACATTCAAAGTCTATCCCCCTCTTCTTTAAAATTGCACAAGCATCAATTAAATAAGAAAACCCTTTTGTCTCTACCAGCCGTCCAATAGCCAGCAACCTCCTCTTTTTCCCTCCCTCGGGGGCCATACCACGAAAAGAGAAATTATTAAGTTCTATACCATGATAGTTAAGATAGATTTTAGCGCTAAGCGGATCCTCCTTCGTCCTGCGGACTACGGCGGACAAGTAGCGGTTAGCGGATAGATGAGCGGTTAGCGTCCTTCGATAATACTCAGGACTCCCTTCGGTCGGATAGCGGTTAGCGATTATGTTTGCAAGAGCGGACAAATATTCCTTATTATAATTCGTACAGGTTACACAAAACTGCGCCTTCTCTATTTTCTCTGCCAAGCCCCTCTGACTGATAAAAATATCCCACGCATGGGCAGTAAGACTAAATGGTATATCAAACAACTTATTCAAAATAACCGCGGCAGTAGTAGGCATTGTCGCCCAATGGCTATGAATATGGTAAATATGATATTTCTTTATAATCTTTCCTAAATAAAAACACTCTCCCATCACATATAACGCTTTTACTAACTCCGAAGGTGCAGAAGCATACACTTTAAAAATATAGCCCAATACTTTCATTACCCGAAAAGGTCTATATAAACAGCATTTCACCCCATCCCAAAAAGATAACCACCCATACATTGTATCGTTGATAAACTGAACTGCCTGACTATGAATAACTTTGTCTTTGCATCTTTTTAAAGAAAAAATCTTAAAATTTAACCCTTTATTTTTCAAACCAACAAACTCACGCAGAATAAATGTCTCATGCATCTCCGGAAATTGGGAAAGAATAAAAGCAATTTTATTGTCAGTGAAGTCTTGCAAAATTTTCTCCGTATTAGAAACCATTTTCTCAACAGTAAACTTATCTTCTACTAACCTTCTGCCCACCTGCCCCATTGCTTTACGCAACTTCTCATCAGAAATCAAAGACATAATTTTATCTGCCATAACCTCTGCGTTATGGGCAGGGACTAAAAATCCTGTTGCCCCATCTTGAATTAATTCTTTCACTCCTCCCACATCAGTAGCAACCACAGGTTTGCCTGAAGCCATATATTCTAAAATCACATTAGGACACCCCTCATGATGGCTGGAAAGCACACATATATCCATAGCATTAATAAAAGAAGGGATATCTTTCTGGTAGCCGGCAAAGATAATCCTATCCCGATAAGGGGAATTTTTTATCTTTTGCTTATACTCATCTAACTGCTTTCCCCCTCCTACCGCAAGAAAGTAACAATTATATTTAGCAAGAATTTCCTCTGCTGCTTTTAAGAAAGTATCGTAATCCTTCTCAAAGGAAAACCGACTTACCATCCCTACAACTATTGCTTGTTGAGGGATGTTATACTTCTCTCGTATTACAGAAGATGGGGTTATATTATCAAACCTCTTCAAATCAATCCCGTTGTATACGACCTCAATTTTATCTTCAGGGATACCTTTATTCCTGCATAAAGAGTGCTTAATAACGTCGGCATTAGCAATGATCTTATCTGTAATCTTTGCTAATATCTTCTCAGTTAAACGATGATACCACTTCTGCCAGGGGTCAGTGCTTCTTACCGAACTTATAATTACAGAAACACCGGCTAATTTCGCCGCAAGCCGCCCGTAACAATCAGCAGTAAAAAGATAAGTAAGCACAATATCCGGCCGGCAGACACGAAACAATTTAATCAACTGGAATATTGTTTTAATATTAAAAAATCCTCTATGATGAATATTAATTAGCTCAACTTGCAGATTCTCAATTTCCTCTCCAAGAAGATTCTTATCTGCTTCCAGATTGATTACGGTTATACTAAGTCTATCTCTGTTTATATATCTCAATAATTCCAATAACTGCCGTTGTGTCCCACCGGGATTAAGGTTGTCTATAACAATATATACTTTCTTCATAGAGGTAATCTATTTTTCCTCTTTTTAATTCTTTCCTATATGAATATTATCTTTATAAACCCTCATTATAATACCCGCCAACATCCAGAAATAGCCAGATATCTCAAGTGTATTGAGACGCGAGCCAAACATATTAGCCATCAAAAGCCCCGTTAACCCTCCTAGAAACCCTAAAGCAACTGCTTTATAAAACTTATCATTACTTCTTTTATACACACGATAAGAATAGCGTATTAACATAAAAACAATTAATAAAAACACAAGTAAAGTAGGCACGCCTTGTTCCGCAGCAATAATAAAATAACTATTATGCGCATCCATATAACCGGCTTTCGGGTTATAACGAGGAAGAAAATAAGGAAAAAGTCCATACCCTACCCCAAAAAGAGGCTTATCTTTAATCATTGCCCAGGCTCCACGCCATGCCTCAATTCTACGGGCAGAACTGGTATCAACCGAGGTCTCTACATTAGAAGTGGTATAAGTACTCTCTTTAAAGGTCATACCCATTCTGTAACGGATACCTGCAGGAAGAAATACTGGATTCATAATCAGAAACACCAACCCAGACAATGCCACAATAAACAACACTTTACTGCGAAAAAAAGAAATACCCAACCCTCCTGTGGCAAAAGATATATACCCTCCTCGTGAAAAAGTTACCATTATCCCTCGGAAGGCTATTGCCATAGGAACAAGTAACAGCCAGATACGTAAGTTATTGTAATAAACCAAAATAAACCCCGCATACAAAAACATATAATAGACAAAAAATGCCGCTAACTGGTTAGGCTGAGCAGTAATACCCCCTATACGCGCTTTTTCTAAACTGGAAGCATTCACTCCAAAATTTATATAATCCCTTATTGCCATAAGGCCTGCTAAGCACACAATGAACATCATCGTATAAATCACGGCTTTGCATACATCTTTTTCACGGACAATATTATAAGCAAGGAAAAAGAAAAGCACCGGCGTAACCCATCGCTTAAATTCAACAAACACCCAGAAAGCATTATCCCCTACCCAACCAAATGCGTGCATCACCGATAAAAGGCCTAAAAACATAAAAAGATAAATTAACTTATTTAACGGGCTTTTTTCCCAAAAAGGATAACCTTTTTTCTGGCTTTTCATCAACCAGCCAATAAGAGCCATAATGGTCAACAGGTTAGTAAAGTTAAGAGCACGTAAGTTCGTCCCGAAATCACCGACAAGTATTTTTGAGAAGGGAACATAACACACTAAAATCAGAAAGGGAATTTCCGGCTTATCCATCCCTTTGAAGAAAATAATCCCTAAACCAGCCAACCCAAATAAAAGAATTAACCAGGAAGGTAAACTTACATCTTTTGCTACAAGAAAAGCAAAAAACGCTGAAAGAATCCCCGCAAAAATGAAATATTTTTTAAGATTCATGACCTATTATCTTTGTTATAATTTTCAAGAGCTTTTTTCCATATTTCAATTACCCTATTTACATTTTTATCTTCATTAGCATATAAATCTATAAATTTTTGCATATGTTCTTTTGCTTTCTTCCCAAATCTTTTCACTACATCAGGATTTGTTAATAAAAATAATAACTTTTCTGCCAGTATAAAATGGTCAGAACAAGGAATAACAAAACCTGTTTTATTATCTAAGACAATATCCGCTGCACCGATAGTATCTGTAGTGACTATAGCTTTACCTGCTAATGCAGCTTCTATAAGAACCCTTGCAGTATCTTCATATAAAGAAGGAAGAACAAAAATATCACTTGCACTATAATATTGCCCCATAAGCTCATAAGGAATTACCCCTAAGAAAATAACATATTTTTCAATGCCAAACTCTATAGCCAGTTTTTGCATATCCAATAATAAAGGACCATCCCCTGCCATTAAAAAAATAACCTCTTGAAATTTACTCAACAACACTTTAATTGCTTTTAACAAATTTGGAATATCTTTCTGTGGTGTAAACCTACCGGCAAATAAAACAATCTTCTTTCTTGAAGATCCAATATATCTTTCTCTAATCTTACTCCCGTCAATATCGGAAAAATTCGAAACTTTTGTAAATATCGGAACGATACAAATTTTCTCGGAATGTATTTTTAGTTCAGTGACTATTTTTTCTTTTACCAACCTTCCATGTACTCTTATAATATCTGCTTTTTTAAATACTAATCTACTTAAAAGACTGACAACTCTATTATGGAAACTTTCTCTAATCCATTCTTTACTAAATGCGAAATCGCCAAATAGTGATACACATAGAGGCAATCTATATCTAAATTTTAGAAGCAAACCAATAATGCCTGGCCCAAAAGGGTCAGCAGTTACAATCAAATCAATATTTTCTTCTCTTATTTTTTTTGATGCTAATTTATACAAATCCAACAATCCTATAATTCTTCCTTTAGACATTGTAGGGATAACAAATAAATTCTCACTCAATCTTCTTCTTTTAATTCCTTTAATACGAAGTGTTTTTATGATAATATGCAAAGAATCCACTCGCTCCGCATATTTTATATGGCGATACTTAACAAATTTATTATACTCATTAGGCTCTTCTACTAATTTTGTATCGTCTGAACCTAACATAAGAACTCTCATATTTACCTCTTTATACTATCGACTTAATACTTCCCCATATATCTTTTCTATTTTCTCTACCGCTTTTTTAATATCAAAATACTGTTCAACTCTCTTTCTGCCACACTCACCCATTTTCTTAGCAACATCAGGATTATCAAGAAGATAAATAATCTTTTCTGTCATTGCTTTTATGTCTCCCGGAGGAACTAAAAAACCTGTCTTGCCATCAACAACAATATCACGAGGCCCAGGGATATCCGTTGCAACCACTGGCTTTTTCAATGCCATTGCTTCAATAACAGTTAAACCAAACCCCTCCGGGAAAGTAGACGCAAATACAAAAATATCTAACGCAGAAACAATATCATTAATATCATCTCGCCAGCCGGTAAAAATTATATGATTATCTAAATTCTCTTTTTTTACTAATTCTTTCACTTCTTTATAATATTTGCTATCATCCCCTTTAGCATCACCTACTATTATAAATTTCACATCTGCTTTTGTTTTTAAAACCTCTTTAGCCGCTAAAATAAATTCTTTCTGCCCCTTCCCTTCAACAATTCTTCCTATAACCCCCGCCAGAGGATGGCTATCTAAATTGAACTCTTCCCTAACCCGCGAACCCGCGAACTCGTTAACTCGCCGAATATCAACCTCTATCCCATCATAGACTATACGTAATTTACTCTCGGAGATATCCTTTTTATATAAATGGTAAACATCTTTATTAAGCACAATTATCTTATCTACCCATCTCGCCAATATCTTTTCTCTCCTGATTAATTTTCTTGTCTGCCTTATGTGGCAAACACAGTGAACACCGGCTATTTTAGAAGCAATTATCGCCCCTACCCCGGAAATTATATTGGTATTTATATGGACAATATCAACATGGTGTGTTTTTATGACAAAGTAGATTTTTATAACTTCAGGGAGAATATATCTAAAAAAATAAAACAGGAAATCAAAAGAGAGCATTTTTTGGGATTCAGAGTAATTTTGAAGCTTTATTACTCTTGTATCTTCAATTTTTTCAATTTGTGAACCATAATTTCTTATTCCTACGATTGGGTAAAATTTTTGTCTATTTAAATTATTGACTAAATTAGTTAAAGAATTTGCTGAACCTCCAAAACCTGAAGAAGGCTCATAGAATAATATCCTTCTGGTCTTAGTATTAAGTAAAGAATTATATAAATCTTTTAACTGTTTAGTATGCTCATCTATAGTAAACTTACTTAAAACTAATTCTCTCCCATTCTCACCTAGTTTCTTTGCTCTTTGGGGATTATTTAATAGATACATTACAGCACTTGCTAGTGAATCGGCGTCTTTAGGTGGAACTAAAAGACCTGTTTGGTTATTTATGACAACTTCGGGAATTCCTCCAACATTGGTAGCAACCACAGGTTTTTCAAAAAACAATGACTCTACCACTATAAATGGTAATCCCTCGATAGAAGAAGACAATACAGAAATATCAAGAGCGGAAATAAATTTGTCTACTTCTCTTTGAAAACCGGTAAATATAACATCTTTCTCTAAACCAAATTCTTTAACCATTAATTTAATTTTATTATCATAATCTTCATACCCATCAGGAGCATCACCTACTATCATAAATTTCACATTAGGATAAATATTCCTTACTTTTTTAGCCATTTGTATAAAATACTCCAAACCTTTACGAGGGATGAGTTGAGAAATTTGTCCTATTATTTTATAGTGGTCAGGGATATTATATTTTCTATGTAAATCTTCCTTACCACAAAAAAACCTATTCATCTTATCATCTTCTATTATTCCACAATAAATAGTTTTAGTTTTAGAACCAGAACAACCACATTTAATGAGCATTTTCTTGACAGCCTCAGAGACAGCTATAATACAATCGGCATGAGGGACAAAAGATTTTCTTATTTCCACTTTTGAATAGACAGTAGAATGGATATGAGAAATACATGGTATTTTTGCAATCCGTGCTGCTGGAAGACAATACTGCGTAGGAAACGCACCAGAGGTATGAACAAGTGAGATTTTCTCTTTCTTAATCAGTTTATAAATGGAATAAACAGTTTTTAAATATGGAAAAGGATTTTTTTTACAGAGTCTATTCAACTTAATATGATATGTAGTGATACCGTTATTGTTTAACAATCTATCAAATCGCCCTGGACATGGCAAAAAGACATAACAATTTATTCCATCTTGTTGAAGTCCTTTGATAGTATTTAACAAGGCAATCTCTTGCCCTGCTATATTATTGCTATTACTATGAACAAAAAGAACTTTATAATTCATAACAATTTTTATTCATTTATTACTCTACATAATACCAAACCAAGTTTCCTTAACAATCTTTGGCAACGCCAAGAGAGAAAAATATTCAACACTCCTCCACTTCTTTTCCGCGACCCCTCAAGCCAATAAGTGTACCCTTTTCTATTATTACAATAATAACTAATCCCATAGATTAAAGCTTTGCTTAATGTAAATTTAGGGGCAAAAGGCTTAAGATTTACATCTCCAGGAGAAGAAGTATAATAAAAATCACCAAGAGTAACTGCTTCTTTTATAGTAGGAGAATACTGAAGAAATTTCATTATTGTTGCTAATTTAAACTTGGTTGTTTCACTAATAAAATCCCAATGATTAAAAATCTCATGTGGCAGATTGTCCAGAAAAGCATAAATTCCGTTTCTCAAACATTCAATCCCCATCATTGAATAGGAATCAGCAAAATTTGATCTCAACTTTGGTAACCATCTTCCTTCTATGTTTTGATAATAAGATAATGTCGTTCCATGATTAGCAGAAGTTAATACTTCAAGTATTGTTATAAAATCAGACCCAATTTGAAAATAGGAATCTTTACTTCCAAGATTAAAAAAGTATGCCATTTTTATGTTATTGGGGTCATCATTATTATTTTTTATAAGGCCAAAATAAAAACCATATATTTCTCTATTTCTAAAACCGGCAAGAGCAATGATTTTAGCTAAAGAATCCTGTAAAGATCCTTGCCATCCTAAATCTACAATTGCCCACCTAATCTTATCATTTAACCCTTCTTGTTCTAAATATTTACTTACAACATTTATAGATGTGTTACTATTTAAATTAAAGGTTTGTCTAGAACCATATAAGTATCTTAAATCAATATCTAGGCCTAGAAATTTATTTATCCTTTTGGCAATCTCTAAAAGAATCTGACCATCTCTTGCAATGAAATATAATCTCTTAATTTTTAATTCTTGTGTTTTTTTTATAATCCACAACACATAACTTACTAGAATAGGACCAGCAATATTGGCCCCGATAGAATAGAATATACGTTGATATTCTTTAGTGTATTTACCTGCATTAAGGCGAGCCAATTTTGAAGCTTTTGCTATTTCCTCCCAAATACTATTGTAATATAAAATGTTATCTCCTGTACTTTTTATATCATTTAAGATGATATTTTCGTATCTATTTGGATGGGTATCTGTAAAATAGAAGGAATTTATACCTTTTTTGCGTGATCGGATTACATCAGATTGTATATTATCACCTATATGGATTATCTCCGATGGTAAACATTGTTCCTCTTCCATAACTTGTAAGAATAAACTTCCATCAGCTTTTGTAGCATTAAATTCATTCGAAAGATATATTCTATCTATATCTTTAAATACACCTATCCTTTCAAGCATCTTTCTAATCACATTCTCTGGCAGATACATATCTGACACGTATATTACTCTTCTATTGTTAGCATGTAAAAAATTTATCAAATTTGCAATTTGAGGAACAACTTTTATATGTTTTAACTCTTGTTCAATTTCAAAGTTTATTAAAAAATTTTTTGTAGATACAGATAAATTAAAATTTTTTGACAACTCGTTGTATATATCATATATATTAATCTCTTTTTTGCATGTAGCTTTTCTTGCTTTTTTTTCGGACTCAATACGAAAAAATAAAAAATTATCTTTTAATTCGCGAGGAAGATTGAACGCTATTTTGCAATTTTTGAATTCTTTCTGTATAATCAAGAATATTCCTTCGGGAACGATGGTACTTCTGGTTATTATCGTATCAAATATATCAAAACTGTAAACTTTAGCCTTAAATGTCAATATATAATCAATGTTTTCATCAAATTTATATCTAAAACTTGCTTTAGACTCTTTTATCTCTTTAATCTTCTGAAATACAAACCATGGAATACATTTCTGATTAAAGATAAAATGATTCACTCGCTTCCATCCTTTTATACTTTTTGTGTTTTTCATATTCCGTATTACCTGATTGAATTCTTCATTTATCCTTCACATTAACTCAAAATAGATTTAATTATTGATAGCCTTATTTCTTTCTTAAGAAGTATATATACTAAGTATCCCAAAATAGAAAAAAATATTACAGAAATTAACTTATGTATATTCATCTTCCATGGGATTGAGTAAAACAAAAATACCAAAAATATAATTAATATAGATCCGTTAATAGCAGGTTCAAATTTTTTAAATATTAAGTATAATTTGACGTTTAATATTCTCATCCCCCATTTGAATTCAAAAATAGATAATACAGAATAAGAAATTAATATTGCAATACCTGCTCCTATTAAGCCATAAAATTTAGTTAAAGGATATAGTAACATCCCTAATGTAAAAATCTGATATATACCAAGCTTCAAATCCATTTTAGGTTTTCCAACAGCAATAAAAATTGGTCCGATACATACATTTAACGACCTCAAAAGACCGGCAATTGCTAGTACCCTTAACACTCCTACAGATGGAAGCCATTTATCCCCATAGACAATTCTTAAAAAATCTGGCGCCAGAATTATCACCCCTACACAAAAAGGTATAGATATCAAAGAGACATATTTAATAGTTTTTAAAAACACTTCTTTCATTCTCTCTTTATCATCTTGAATCTTTGAATAGGCGGGAAACATCACCTGATATAATAATCCTGTTAAATGAGTTGAAGTTAAATTGGCAATATTATAAGCAAGGGCATAATATCCAAGCATTGCCATTCCTAATAAACGTCCAATTATTGCTCTATCTAAATTACCCACAAGAAACCATATCAAACCTGCCCCAAAAACAAATTTTCCGAAATGAATTAACTCTTTAGCAATCTTGATATCGAATTCCAATTTTGGCCGCCAGGGACAGAATTTCCAGAATCCGATAAAAGTAATTAACTGCTTCGCAAGGTAAGCGTAAACTAAACTCCATACTCCAAACTTAAAAAATGCTAATGTAATTGCTACAGTGGAATTAAAAATTTCTGCTGTCATCTCAATTATAGTTTTTGTTTTAAAATTTAATTCTTTTACATATAAAGTAGATGGCACACGGGAGAAACATTTAATAATGTATAAAAACCCTAGAACACGGATAACGGGTGTAAGGTTAGGAGCTTTAAGCATATAAGAAACAAAAGGAGCAAATATTGAAAGGATAATGAAAAGCATAATACCCACTACCGGGAAAATAAAGAAAGCAGTATTTGCGGCACGTTCAACATTATCTTTCCTCTGTATAAGAGCAGAATCTATACCTAAGCTTTGAAACATTCCTAACCCATCAATTACCACAAACGCCATAGCAAAAAGCCCAAAATCTTTTGGCTCTAAAATACGCGCAAGGACAATGAATGTGCCAAAACTAAGCGCCTTCTGGCTTACTCTTGCTAAAAATAACCATTTAAAACTGTGAATTGTTTTTTGTTTTAGATTCATAATTTCGTAGCTCGTATCTCGTACTGCGTATCTCGTACTGCGTATCGCGTATTTCGTATTGCGTATCTCGTCGTGCGTATTGCGTCATATGCCCTTCGGGCGTCATACATTGTCATACAGTAGTCATACATTGTCATACGTTATACACAGATAATCGCAGATTAAAAAAACAGATTATCACAGAAATTTGCCCTTACGGGCGAAATATACACCCTACGGGTGTGAAATATGCCCCGACGTATCGGCGCGAAATATACCCTTCGGCGAAATAAGTTGAAATTTATTGTTACAATCAATTTCAGCGAAGCGAATTTCTACGAATTTCGTGAGCGTAAGCGAACAAATTTCTATTAATTTCGCGACTGACAAGGAGCAAATTTCCATTAATTTCATGAGCGACAGCGAATAAATTTCCACGAGTTTCGCGACCGCAAGGGAGCAAATTTCTATGAATATCTTCTTCAGCATTTCTTCTAATTTCGTGAACGTAGTGAACATATTTCTATTTCCCTAAAATCGTATTTTAACTCCCGCCTTCACGCCTTTGCTTCTTCTGCTTTTACTTCCTTCCACAAAGATAGACCAGTCCTTCTTTCGCAGAGTAAGGCGAATGCGGCGGCGGCTTCCTGAGGTACTTAAAACTGCGCTTAATGTCCTTCCTTCTTTTAAAACCTTATCTATCCCGAAAGTTATGGTTTTCTTTCT
>Ga0180301_10001950_pt1 | contig 16171 bp, 7 predicted proteins | sample GuaBasSediGuay16_FD_121797 | JGI IMG/M metagenome (GOLD analysis project Ga0180301, IMG submission 121797) | Subseafloor sediment microbial communities from Guaymas Basin, Gulf of California, Mexico - Guay16, Core 4569-2, 12-15 cm | ecosystem: Environmental > Aquatic > Marine > Hydrothermal... | reverse complement strand
GTTATGGATGAGCTGATTGATAATACAAGCCCCTGTGGTTATTGTAAGGCCAAACAGAGCTTAAAGCTATATAAAACCAGCAGCCTTTCGGCAGACACATTCTACTTGAACCGCTGTCTTATCTGCCATGCGATATTTTTGAGCCCCAGGCCCACCCGGGAGCAATTAGACCAGGCCTATGGAGATACTTATTACGGTCAGGGTCGGCTGAAGTTCACTGATTTCATCGAGAAGATGCTGGATTATTTTCGTCTCTTGAGGGTTCGCAGAACAAACAGATATATCAGCCCGCCTGCTAAAATACTGGACATAGGTTGCGGCAACGGCAGATTCCTTGGCTACTTAATCAAACGCGGCTTTACCGGTTACGGTATAGAACTGCCGGGAAAAGCCGCCGAGAGAACTGCACAAATACCCGATTTACATCTCAAAGTGGGAACGCTGGAGGAAGAAGACTTCGGTGAAGATTTCTTCGATGGTATTTGTATGTGGCATGTATTCGAACACCTAATTGACCCTAAAGAAACATTACGAATTATTCAAAGAATTTTAAAGCCCGGCGGATATCTAATGATATCGTTGCCGAATATTAACAGCCTTCAAAGCAAATTATTCCGGGGTTCGTGGTTCCATTTAGATCCTCCAAAACACCTGTTTTTTCTGGAAGCACCGGATTTAATTTCGGAAATGGAGACTTTTGGCTTTAATCTCATCAGATTAAATTACTTTTCATTCGAGCATAATCCTTTTGGTTTCCAGCAAAGTATCTTGAATCGCTTTCTGGGCAGAAGAGAAGTCTTTTTTGAACTGCTTAAGGGTAATGTAACTTATACAGAAAGACATTCACCTTGCAGCCTTATGCTGCAAAAACTGTTTTATCTGAGTACTTTTCCAGCCTTTGTGCTTTTGGCTGGCTTGGAAGCAGCAATTAAAAAAGGAGGTACTATGGAGTTGGTTTTCAAGAAGGAGGATAAATAACTTTTATTTCTTTTTTTAATAGAATGTTAGCCTTCTTAATTTCAGCAGGAGAGATTATAGCATTTCATTCAACAGGGAAAAATGAAAGAAAGAAAAGCAATAATAATTGGAGCGGGACCGGCTGGTTTGACAGCAGCCTTGGAGATGCTAAATAAAACGGATATAAAGCCGATTATCTATGAGGCAGAAAGTGATGTTGGCGGAATTTCAAAAACTATAGATTACAAAGGCAACAAGATGGATATCGGCGGCCATAGGTTCTTCTCAAAGTCCGACAGAATTATGCGCTGGTGGCTGAATATTATGCCTGTCCAGGGTGCACCCGCCATAGATGATATTAAACTGAATCGTAATGTTCGGCTCTCCGGGGAACCTGAGGCGCCGGACCCGGAAAAGGTGGATAATGTTATGCTTGCTCGAAACCGCCTTTCACGAATCTTGTATCAGCGGCGGTTTTTTGACTATCCTGTCTCACTGAATGTCAAAACTTTTAGCAATCTTGGCTTGTGGCGCATTATTAAAATTTCACTTAGCTTCACTAAAGTTTCCTTTTTTCCTGTCAGACCGGAAAAAACTCTGGAAGATTTTTTCATAAATAGGTTTGGAAGAGAGCTTTACCTTACCTTTTTTAAAGATTACACCGAAAAAGTTTGGGGGACATCCTGCCGTGAAATCAAACCGGATTGGGGAGCACAAAGAATAAAAGGGCTTTCTATTTCAGCCGTTATCAGTCATGCGTTAAAATCCTTTTTTTCAAAAGACTCGTCAATTAGCCAGAAAAAAACAGAAACAAGCTTGATTGAACAGTTCTTATATCCAAAGTCTGGACCGGGACAAATGTGGAAAAGAGTTGCCGAAGTAATAGAGGAGAAGGGCGGTCGTCTCTACCTTAATCACACAGTAACAGGAATCAGGCATAATAGTTATAAAATAAAAGAGGTGCAGGTTGAAAATAAGGACACCGGGCAAATCGTTACTCAAAAAGCGGATTATTTTTTCTCGTCAATGCCTGTTAAAAAGCTTATACAGGCTATGAACGATGGAATTCCAGAAAATGTAAGTAAGGTTGCTCAGGGACTGCTATATCGAGATTTTATAACGGTCGGTTTGCTTTTGAAAAGCCTGAAAATAAGGAACGACACAAAGATAAAAACAATCAACGATATTGTCCCCGACCAGTGGATTTACATTCAGGAAAGAGATGTCAAAGTTGGTCGTATACAGATATTTAACAACTGGAGCCCATATATGGTCAAAGATGAAAAAACCGTATGGCTTGGGTTGGAATATTTTTGCAACGAATTTGACCAGTTGTGGAATAAACCTGACGAGGAATTCGCCGAATTCGCCATAGACGAAATGGTAAGAATTGGAATTATTGAAGCAAACAATGTCATTGATTACAAGGTTGTTAGGATGTTGAATGTCTATCCGGCTTATTTCGGCTCGTATGACCGGTTTGACGTTATAAGAAATTTTACGGACAAATTCGAAAATCTGTTCCTGATAGGAAGAACCGGCATGCACCGTTACAACAATCAGGACCATTCAATGCTGACGGCAATTACCGCCGTTGAAAACATAGTCAACAACGTTAATTCTAAAGACAACATTTGGGCCGTTAATACTGAAGAAGAATATCATGAACACAGGTAAAGAAAAACATATGAGAATGAAACCATTCGAATCAGAAAATGTTCACCAAACATACGGGTAAAATATCAGATAGGTCTTATATCCTTTTGATTTGTGCGGCTCTGATCCTGGCCACCATTTTTGCTTTCGAGCCGCTGCGCCACAACGACTTTCTCAATTATGACGACTTCGAATATATCACCGCCAATAATTATGTTCAGGCCGGCCTGACCTGGCAAAATGTTTGCTGGGCTTTCTCTTCCACAGTGTCAAATCATTGGCATCCATTGACATGGCTGTCACATATGTTTGACTGTCACTTTTTTGGGCTAAATCCCTTTCTGCACCATTTGGTAAACCTTACCTTACATATCATAAATACGCTCCTGCTTTTTTTACTCTTAAAATATGCCACATCTGCAATGTGGCAAAGCGCTTTTGTTGCGCTGCTTTTCGCTCTGCATCCGTTGCATGTAGAATCAGTGGTTTGGGCGGCTGAACGTAAAGATGTACTAAGCACCTGTTTTGGAATGCTGACTATCATGGCATATTTCTGGTATGTTCGACGCCCGGGATTCTTACGCTATTGTATTGCACTTATGTTATTTGCATTGGGACTTATGGCAAAGTCTATGCTTGTTACCTTCCCGGCAATTCTGCTGCTGCTGGATTTTTGGCCGCTTGAACGTGATATTAAATCAACTTCCCTTTCAAAAATATTTCTTGAAAAAATACCCTTCTTTGTTTTGACCTTTGCCTCTGCTGTTATAACTATTGTTGTTATGAAACATGCCGGCCATGTTGCCGATACTGCACAACTATCCTTCAAATATCGTATTGCAAATGTATTTTTTTCCTACGTTGCATACATATATAAGATGTTTTGGCCGACGAAGCTAGCTCCATTTTATCCGCACCCAGGCGCTACACTGATACTGTGGAAAGCTGTTATAGCTGCTGTGGTTTTATTAGTCATATCAGTATTAATTATTTACTGGTCACGCCGCCGTAGATATCTACTCGTGGGCTGGCTGTGGTATCTGATAACACTGTCGCCGGTGATAGGCTTTTTGCAAATCGGCTCACAGGCTATGGCCGACCGATATACTTATATACCTTTGGTCGGGCTGTTTATAATCATTTCTTTTGCAGCCTACGACCTGTTGCAAAACATCCAACACAAAAAACCAGTTCTTATAATATCAGCCGCTCTTATAACTTTTGCTCTCATAGTCTGCACAAATCAGCAGGTAAGACTCTGGCGTAACAGTATCAGTCTTTTTGAACACACTCTCAAAGTAACAAGCAATAACTATCTGGCCCACAACAATCTTGCCAATGCCCTTGGACAAAACCAGAACTACGACGCCGCGATTGGGCATTGCCTTGAAGCTATTCGCATCAGACCGAAATATTACAGGGCACACTACAATTTAGGGATGGCTTTTTATCACAAAGGCGATATGGATAAGGCTGTTTCGCACTGGACTCAGGTCCTGCAGCTAAAGCCCGATTTTGCTGAAACCAATTACAATATCGCTATAGCTCTTTTGAAACAGAACAAGACCGACAAGGCTATCCAGCACCTTGAAAAAGAAATAGAACTGAATCCCAGCCACATTCGCGCCCGAAAAACTTTGTCTGAACTGAAGAATCAACTTGATGAAAAGAACTATTAGCAATATCTCTATAATCTCTGCACGAAATTATATTTCCGATTTAACAAAAAGTTGTTATAATATCAGCTATGTTTAAGGATAAAAAAGTCATTGTGTTTATGCCGGCTTATAATGCAGCCAGAACACTGCGCAAGACCTATGAGGAGGTTATGGCCCAAGAAATAGTCGATTTGGTTATCATTGTTGACGATGCCAGTCAGGACCAGACTTCTGCTATAGCTGCCGAGTTGCCCAATACAATTGTCCACACACATCCGAATAATCTCGGTTACGGAGCAAATCAAAAAACCTGCTACAAACTCGCATTGCAGCAGGATGCCGATATCATTATTATGGTACATCCCGATTATCAATACACACCAAAGTTGATACCGGCGATGGCATCTATGATTGGCAATGACCTTTATCCCTGTGTGCTCGGCTCCAGAGTCCTCGGAGGATACGCCCTGAGGGGGAAAATGCCGATTTGGAAATATATCGCAAACCGTTTTCTGACCCTTGCTGAAAATATTCTAATTGGGGCAAAGCTTTCCGAATACCATACCGGCTATAGAGCTTTTTCCCGTCAGCTTGTAGAAAAGTTGCCTCTCGATGCAAATTCCGATGATTTCGTGTTCGACAACCAGATGCTGGCACAGATTTTGTGGTATGGCAACACTATAGCAGAAGTCAGTTGTCCAACCAAGTATTTCACCGATGCATCGTCTATCAATCTTCAGAGAAGTATCAAATATGGTTTTGGATGTTTAAGGACAGCCTTGACATATCGATTGGTCAAAATGAATCTTGTCAAATCAAAGTTATTTCCTAAATAGATGGATAAAACATCGAATAGGTATTGCATTGTCCTGATTTATCTTGTTCTGATATTGTCCGGTTTTATTTTCTACGAACCGGTGCGTCATAATGATTTTGTCGGCTTTGATGATGATAAATATGTGACCCAGAACCCCATAGTAAAGATGGGACTCGCTCGCGAGTCGGTTAAATGGGCCTTTACATCAACATACTTGTCTAACTGGCACCCCTTGACCTGGCTTAGCCATATGCTGGATTGTCAACTCTTCGGCGCAAAACCCCTTTGGCACCACCTGACTAATTTATTGTTTCATATAACCAATACATTATTGCTGTTCTGGCTTTTAAAAGAAATGACCGGCCGTATTTGGTCCAGCGCCTTTGTAGCTGCAGCTTTTGCGCTGCATCCCCTCCATGTCGAATCTGTTGCCTGGGTCTCTGAACGCAAGGATGTCTTGAGCGGCTTTTTCTGGATGTTAACCATAGCCGCTTATATTCGATATACAAAACATTCTAATATCGGTTGGTATGTGCTGGTCATTTTAGCTTTTGGACTGGGTCTAATGGCCAAACCAATGATCGTAACCCTGCCGTTCGTACTGCTTCTGCTGGACTATTGGCCTTTGCGACGGTTTCAACTGTCATCGCCAATACAAGGTGAACTGTCGTTAAAATCCGAATTAAGCGGTACCGATATCAATACCCTAACAGCTTCTCGTTTGATTATTGAGAAGATTCCTTTGTTTGCGCTTATGTTGATTTCAAGTGTGATTACCTTTATAGTTCAAAGGCGTGCAATGGAAATGGATACCGGGGTGGATATTTCTCTAATTGACAGTGCGTCGAATGCGATTGTTTCATATCTTGCCTACATTCTTAAAATGGTTTATCCGACACGCTTGGCGGTTTTGTACCCTCACCCTGGAAATAGTTTGCCTTTATGGCAGGTAATTGTTTCTCTTTTAATTCTGGCAGCCATATCAGCCGGTGTAATTTATACCGCTCGAAAGCGGCGTTATCTTTTGGTGGGATGGCTGTGGTATCTTGGAACTTTGCTTCCTGTCATTGGCCTGGTGCAGTTTGGCGTACAAGCTATGGCCGACCGCTACACTTATCTGCCATCTATTGGGATTTTCATTATGATTGCCTGGGGTGCTTCTGAAGTTTTAGCCCAATGGCGATATCAAAAAATAGGACTTGCAATAACAGCCGCCGTAATGCTCACGGGGATGTTAATCTGTACCAGAATGCAGCTGAGACACTGGCGAAACAGCATTACTCTCTTCGAACACACCCTTAAAGTGACAAAGAACAATTTCACTATGCACTACAACTATGCATATATGCTTTCAACTCAAGGTCGGTTCTACGATGCTGTTAAGCATTTTGACAAGGCCCTGCAAATAAATCCGCAGTATCACGATGCTTATAATAACAAAGGCTTGGCTCTTCTTGAACTCGGTGAAATCGATAAAGCGATCGAATGCTTTAATGAAGTGTTGAAGCTTAAACCTAATTTTAACAGGGCTCATAATAATCTGGGTATGGCGTTTTATCGCCTGGGCAAGACAGATCTGGCAGTTGAAGAATGGCAGGAATCGGTTAGGCTGAGTCCGGATGATGATACCTCGCACTTCAATCTTGGGATGGAATTTATCAAGCAGAATAAACTCGATAAAGCTGTAGAGCACTTTACCAGGGTTGTGGAAATAAAACCGTATTGGCCCCAAGCACACTATAATCTGGGAATTGCTTATTATCGCCAGGGAAGGCTTGGCTTGGCTGCCAAACAATGCGCCCGGGCGTTATCTTTAAAACCCGATTATACCGAGGCCAATATTAGTCTTGCCCAAAACCTCTTTGAACTGGGACGTATTCAGCAGGCAATTGATTATTATTATAGACTCTTGAGACTTCAGCCAAATCAGGTTGAGGCGCTGAACAATCTGACCTGGATTTTGGCCACTATCGAAGATAAAAGTTTTCAAAATCCCTCAGAAGCTGTCAAGTTCGCTCAAAGAGCTTGTCAGCTTACTGGATACCAGCAACCTCAAATACTCGATACTTTAGCTGTTGCCTATGCTGCTGCCGGTGATTTTGCAGAAGCAATAGAGTCTGCTGAAAAAGCGTTAAAATTAGCCGAGTCTTACGGAGAAAGAGATTTGGCTCAGCAGATTCGAAGCCGGATTGAACTTTATAAAACTGGACAATCATACCGTGAACCGTCTCCGAAACCACCACCGGCAGAATCAGATTTTCGCTTATTGCCTTGACAGCATAGGTAGCAGTAAATAAAGTTATTGTTAGAATATAAAATGAGTTTATTTGGAACAACATTGTTTTTTGCTTATGGAGCTAACTTCAAACAAAAAATATATTCTTTTGATTTACATCGTATTGGTTCTTGTTACTTTTATTGCCTATGAGCCTCTGCGACACAATGATTTTGTTGATTATGACGATGATATTTACGTAACTAATAATCCAACTGTCCAGAGCGGTTTAAATCTTAAATCCCTAATATGGGCTTTCAGCAGGCCGCATATAGCTAATTGGCATCCATTGACTTTGATTTCTCATATGACGGATTGTCAATTATTTGGCCTTAATCCATTCTGGCATCATCTAACCAGCCTGTTCTTCCATATAGCAAATACTTTGTTGTTGTTTTGGATTTTTAATAAAATGACTGGGTTGGTTTGGCCCAGCGCCTTCACGGCCGCAGCTTTCGCACTTCATCCTTTACATGTGGAATCTGTTGCATGGGTGGCCGAACGTAAGGATGTTCTGAGCGGTTTTTTCTGGATGTTAACTATAGTAGCTTACATTCAATACACAGAACGTCGATGTGTTGGCAGATATTTGTTTGTATTTTTTGCCTTTGGCTTGGGATTGATGGCTAAATCTATGGTCGTGACTTTGCCATTTGTACTGCTTCTGTTGGACTATTGGCCTTTGGACAGGCTCCGGTGGAAACGACAAAATATCCGCCGTCTCATTACTGAAAAAATTCCTCTCTTTATTCTTACACTATTTTCAGGCATAATTGCATTTATCTCTCAACACGGTGCTCGCACAAGTGAACTTATCGTTGATGTTTCTTTGAGTGGCCGCATATCGAATGCGATTGTTTCTTATCTTACCTACATTTTAAAAACATTTTATCCTACTCGGCTGGCGGTTTTATATCCACATCCGGGCAATAACATTTCTGCGTACAGACTTATAGTTGCTCTCATAATACTGGTTGTCATTTCAACCGGTGTAATTTATATGGTCCGAAGGTGCCGATATCTCGTCGTGGGCTGGCTTTGGTATCTCGGAACTCTGGTGCCGGTAATCGGTTTTGTGCAAATTGGCCTGCAGGCTATGGCCGACCGTTACACTTATCTGCCGTCGATTGGTTTATTTATTATGTTTGCTTGGGGGGGGACTGAACTTCTCGCCAAATGGAGATATCGTAGGGTAGGCTTTGCAATTGCCGCCGGTCTTGCGCTCGTAGGAATGTTACTGTGTACCCGGCTGCAGCTGCGCCATTGGCGTAATAGTGAAACTCTTTTTAAGCATGCAATCAGTGTGACCGAAAATAATTTCACGATGCACTATAATTATGGAAGGATCCTGTCTGATATGAGTCGGTTCGAAGAGGCTCTTGTGCATTTTGACCAGGCTCTCCAAATCAATCCAAAGGATCATGAAGCTCGGAATAATAAAGGTCTGGCATTACTCGACCTGAAAAAATACGATGAGGCCAGTCTGTGTTTCAAAGAGGCCCTGACGCTTAGACCCGGCCATTACGAAACTATTTTCAATATGGGCTTGGTGATGGCTCGCCAGGGTAAGTTCAACCAGGCCGTTAAACACTTTAATACGGTTTTGAAAATGAAACCATATTGGCCAAGGGTGCACTACAATCTGGGACTTGCGCTTACCCAGGTGGGCAGACTTGATGATGCCTTCAGGCATTTAACTAAAGCACTATATCTCGAATTTGGCTTAGAAAACACAGACGACAAACAACTATTAGGATATGACCCTTATACAGAGATTGATAAAATTATCGAATATGATGGCAAGCCGTTAAAAGGAAAGCTTAATTATGCCACAGCAAACTACCTTCTTGGAGAGGCGATGTTTCAAAACGACAGAACGAAAGATGCGATCAAATGCTGGAGTTTGGTTTCCCTGCTCGACCCCGACAATCACAAGGTACACAATAGTCTGGGTGAGGCATTTTACAAATTGGGCAAAAACGAACTGGCGGTTGAAGAATGGACCGAAGCCATAAGTCTAAATCCCAATGATGCTGAGTCACATTTCAATCTTGGTCAAGTATTTGCCGAACAGGACAAAATTGATGAAGCGCTTGAGCATTTTAATGAGGCCCTGCGCATTAAACCCCGCTGGCCCGATGCACGTTATAATTTAGGAAATATTTACTGCAGGCAGGCCAAGTATGACCTCTCAGTTAAGCAGTATGCAGAGGCTTTGCGGTTTCAATCAGATTTTGTGGAGGCGCGCCTTGGCTTGGCCCGTTCTTTCACAAAGATGGGCAAAACCAAAGCCGTAGTAGAAAATTATTACCAGATACTGAAGCGCGACCCCGAAAGAATTGAAGTGCTGAATGACCTGGCCTGGATTTTGGCTGTTACCGAAGATGCTGATGTCCGCAATCCTGCTGATTCCGTCAAATTTGCACAGAAAGTGTGCGACCTCACAAAATACACACAGCCGGAAAAACTGGATACCTTGGCCGCTGCCTATGCCGCAGCAGGTAATTTCACCCAAGCGGTCAGCACTGCTGAAAAAGCAATCGAGTTAGCTCAAGCCAAAGGTAAAAAAGAACTTGCTCACCAAATCAGCAGCCGATTAGAATTGTATAAAACTAATCAGCCATACCTCGTTATTTTGCCCTGAAAACTTTCCTCATTAATTCTTAAATTCATTGCAAAAACTCATCTCCGACTTATTGCCTTGACAATATATGGTGTAACAAATAAAGTTATTGGAAATAATAAAGATGAACTTATTTAAATGAAGGTTATTATCTGTTGGTGGAACAAACATCTAACAAATGGCTTATTATCTGGATTTATACAGGACTAACCTTAGCTACTATTACTGCCTATGAACCACTGCGCCACAATGACTTCGTAAGTTATGATGATGATGCTTACATAACCAAAAATCAAATGGTTAGCAAGGGGCTGACATACCGGTCGGTGGCGTGGGCCTTTACTACACTGGAAATCGGCAACTGGCACCCCTTGACTTGGCTTAGCCATATGCTGGACTGTCAATTATTTGGTGTTGAACCTTTCTGGCATCATCTGGTTAACTTGCTGTTTCACATAGCAAATACTTTACTGCTGTTTTGGCTTTTAAAAAAAATGACGGCTGCAATTTGGCCAAGTGCTTTTGTTGCAGCAGCCTTTGCATTGCATCCTTTACATGTTGAGTCCGTTGCATGGGTTGCCGAACGAAAAGACCTGCTGAGTGGTTTGTTCTGGATGTTGGCCATAGCCGCTTACATTCAATACACAAAACAACCGGGTATTGGAAGATATATGCTGGTCTTTCTGGCTTTCGGCCTTGGCTTGATGGCCAAACCTATGGTTGTAACCTTACCATTTGTACTACTCCTGCTTGACTACTGGCCATTATACCGCTTTCAGCCGAAACAGCAAAACGACTCAAAAGCTGCGTTGCAGTCAAAACCAAACGATGGACATAATCTCCCACCCACGCTTTGTAGATTGATTGTTGAAAAAATACCCTTGTTTGTCTTAACCGTTGCTTCCTGTGTAATTACCTTTATCGCACAACAAAATATCGGTGCAACGAAATCGCTTAAAGGGCTTCCTGTGAGTATCGCTGTAAAAAATGCAGTTGTCTCCTATCTCGGCTATATTGATAAAATGGTTTATCCCAAACACTTGGCCGTTTTGTATCCCCATCCTGTCTCTAACTTATCGACTAGCCAGGCGTTAATTCCTTTCGTAATATTGGTTGCTGTAACAGTGTATATCATTTATATAGCCAAACAGCATCGTTATCTTTTAGTAGGGTGGTTCTGGTATCTTGGAACTTTGGTTCCGGTAATTGGTTTAGTGCAGGTGGGTGTGCAAGCTATGGCAGACCGTTATACTTATCTGCCATCGGTTGGTTTTTTTATTATGGTTGCCTTTGGTGCCGCCGAACTTTCTGCAACACGCTGTTTTCGGAAAAAAAACCTTGCTATAACCGCGGCCATAGTGCTCACTATACTATTGTTCTGTACTCGGGTACAGTTGCGCCACTGGCAAAACAGTTTTGCCCTGTTTACACATACACTTAAAGTAACTGAAAACAACTTTGTAATGCACCAGCATCTCGGAAATGAGCTTTATACTATGGGCCACCCCAACGAAGCTGTTAAACACTTTGACAGAGCCTTGCAAATAAATCCAAAATATCATAAAGCGCGTAATAATAAAGGCGTAATGCTTTTCACTCTGGGCAGATTTGAGGAAGCTGCCGTATGTTTTAACAAAATACTCGAGCTTAAGCCTGACTTTCAGGAGGCACACAGCAACCTCGGAATGGCACTTTACAAACTGGACAGTATTGACGAGGCTATAGAACATTGGAAGCAGGCGGTACAACTGAATCCAACTGACGAGAGATTATATTTCAATCTGGGGAGCGCATTTACTAAAAAGAACCAGTTCGACGAAGCAACTAACTACTTTAACAAAGCACTGAGAATGAAGCCAAATTGGCCCGAACTACATTATAATCTTGGGCTTGTGTACTATCGCCAGGGTAAATTAAACCTGGCAACTGAACAATCTGCATACGCCCTCCGATTGAAACCAGATTATATAGAAGCAGCGATTACTCTGGCACGTTCTTTGTCGGGATTGGGACAAATCCAATCCGCCGTTGGTAACTATCACAAAATACTTCAGCTTGCGCCGGATAGGGTTGAAGTACTCAACGACCTATCTTGGATTTTGGCTACTACTAAAGATACTGTTGTTCACAATCCCACTGAAGCCGTTAAATTTGCCCAAAGGGCCTGTGAACTTACAAATTATCAACAGCCGGAAAGATTGGATACATTAGCGGTAGCTTATGCTGCTGCAGGAAAATTCGAAAAGGCTATAGAAACCGCTGAAAATGCTCTAAACTTTGCTCAATCTTCGAAACGCGGGAGATTGACAGAACAAATTCGTAGTCGCCTGCAATTATATAAAAACGGCCAAGCTTATATTGAACCTTTGCCTTAATATTAACCTTGTTCAATTAGGCTTTTCACCATATGGAAACCCTCCGCTTATTGCCTTGACAGTATTGGCTGAAACAAATAAAGTTGTTGACGATGGCGAAAAAACTCTACATAATTGATGGTCACGCTTACATCTACGCTGCTTATTATGCTAAGATGAGCCAGAGATTGGCCAGCCCTTCAGGTGAGCCGACAAAGGCTGCCTATGTCTTTACAACAACTCTTTTAAGCCTGATACAAAGGCAAAACCCGGATATGCTTGTTGTCGCAATGGATAGCAAAACCCCGACATTTAGGACTGAAATCTATAAAGATTATAAAGCTAACCGCCCGTCAATGCCCGAGGACCTGCCCAATCAAATAAGCCGCATCGAGCAAATTCTTGACGCAATGAAAATTCCGGTTCTTCGCCTTGATGGTTTCGAGGCAGACGACATAATAGGCACACTCGCAAAAAAAGCCTCAAAAGATGATATCGACACTTATATATGCGCAAAAGACAAGGATATGTATCAACTTGTCGATGAGCATACTTATATTTTCGATATCAAAAAAGGTGAAGTTATTGATGATGATGCACTGTTTGAGAAATATAAAATTCATCCTGAAAATTTTATAGATGTTTTGGCCCTGCAGGGCGATTCTTCTGACAATGTCCCGGGCGTACCGCTGATTGGAGAAATGAATGCCGTTAAGATTATTCAGAAATATGGTTCTCTCGATAAACTATATAAACATGCTGATGACATAAAAGGAAAACGCGGTGAAAATCTGCGTAGTTTTAAGCAACAGGCATATCTTAGCAAAGAGCTTGTTACTATAAATTGTAATGTTCCTATAGAGATAAACTATGATAGCTTCAAGCTCCAGGAACCGGACAAAATAAAATTGTCTGAGCTTTTTATTGAGCTTGGATTCACTCGCCTGCTCACCCGACTTGGCCTGACATCCGTTGCTGGTACTAAACCAGTTGCAGCTACTCCCGCCCCGATGCTCAATCAGGATTTGACCGACTTTGCTTCGGTTAAAACTGTCAGCCACGATTATAAACTCATAGACACTCAGAAAAAATTTAACAACTTTTTAACCAAACTGAAACAGCAGAATTTATTTGCTATAGACACCGAAACAACTTCTATTAATCCTATGTGGGCGGACCTCGTTGGTGTTAGCTTTTCCTGGCAATCGAACGAAGCATATTATCTCCCTGTTAAGGCACCTTTAGGACAAAAACATCTTGATATAAGTATGCTTGCTGCGAAGCTGGCACCGATACTCGCCGACGAAAAAATAAAGAAAATCGGTCAAAACATAAAATATGACCTGCTTGTTCTTAAAAATGCTCGCCTGCCTGTGAAGGGAGTTTACTTTGATACAATGGTTGCCTCTTACTGCCTTGAAGCTAACCGTCGAAGCCACTCTATGAACGCCATGGCCGAGGATTTCTTAAACTACCACCCAATACAGATATCAACTCTCATCGGAAAAGGTAAAAACCAGCTCACTTTCGATATGGTAGATACTTCCGCTGCCTCCGAATATGCCGCAGAAGATTCCGATATAACTTTTCAACTGTACGAGTATTTGAAAAACCGCCTTGAAAAAGAGCCGCAGATAAGACAACTGTTTGAACAGGTCGAGATGCCGCTTGTCTCCATCCTGGCAACAATGGAATATAACGGCGTATCATTAGATATTGCGTTGCTGCGAAGAATGTCCGGAGAAATTGCTGACGAATTGAAAACTCTTACAGACCAAATCTACCAACAAGCTGGTTCGGTATTTAATATTGATTCACCTAAACAGCTTGCCGAAGTACTTTTCGACAGGCTTGGCCTTGAGTCAATTCGCATAGGCAAAACCGGACGAAGCACAGATGCCGCAGTCCTTGAGCAGCTTGCCGGGCAACATCCGGTTATTGAACTTGTTCTCCAATACCGCCAGTTAAGCAAGCTGCAAAATACCTACGTTGACAAACTTGGCCAGCTAATCAATCCGCGCACCAACCGCGTCCACGCCTCTTTCAACCAGACAATAACTGCAACAGGACGCCTCAGCTCCAGCAACCCCAATCTGCAGAATATTCCAATACGCACCGAAATCGGACGAAAAATACGTTCCGCTTTTGTCCCAAAGAACAAAACCGATTGCATTTTGAGTGCCGACTACTCACAGATCGAACTGCGACTGCTCGCCCATTTTTCAAAAGATGAAACTCTTTCACAAGCCTTTGTTGCCGACCGAGATATTCATCGATTTGTTGCTTCACAAATTTATGAGGTGCCGATTGAAAAGGTTACCGACAAAATGCGCTCAAGCTGTAAAGCTGTAAATTTCGGTATTATTTATGGGCAGGGGCCTTTTGGATTGTCGCGATCAATTGGAATAAGCCAGGCTGACGCAAAGAAATTTATCGAGGACTATTTTGCTCGCTACAGTTCGATCCGGGAATTTATGGATAGTGTCATTAAAGATGCAAAGCGGACAGGTTTTGCTGAGACAATTTTGAATCGCCGCCGTAAAATTATAAATCTTACTGCTAAGAACTACAACAAACGTTCCCAGGCCGAGCGACTTGCGATTAATACTGTTATTCAGGGCTCCGCCGCTGATTTGATAAAAGTTGCTATGATAAATATACAGAGAAAAATTGAAGCGGAAAACTTGCCGGTCAGGCTGATTCTGCAAATTCACGATGAGCTTGTTTTTGAACTGCCCTCAGCCCAGGCCGAAAAACACGCAAAGTGGATTGCCGACGAAATGACAGGTGCCATCGAGCTCGAAGTCCCTTTAAAGGTTGATATAAGCTTTGGCCCAACTTGGCTCGCCAACAAATAAATGTGAAATATTGACACCGTTGTCTACAGATAATAAAATCAAAAGTTTTGGTTAATTTGTAAAACTTGAAAATCTGAATATTGAACTTTTGAACAAGAACTTAAAAGCTATGGCAGCAATAAATGAAAATTTCTTGAAATTACAGGCAGGTTATTTATTCCCTGAAATCGGCAGGCGAAAACGCCGTTATCAAGCCGACAACCCAAAAGCTGAGATAATCAGCTTAGGTATAGGTGATGTTACTCAACCTTTGGCTCCGGCTGTCATCGATGCGATGCATAAAGCAGTCGACCAAATGGCAGATTCAAAAACCTTCAGGGGCTATGATGATGGAGGTATCGGGTACGAATTCTTAAGAGAAGCAATAAACAAAAACGACTTCAGGCCCAGAGGTGTGGACTTGGATATTGATGAGATTTTTGTCAGCGACGGGGCAAAGTGCGATACCGGCAATATGCAGGAAATATTCGGCGCCGAAAACATCGTTGCGGTAACCGACCCCGTCTATCCCGTTTATGTCGATACCAATGTTATGGCTGGCAGAACAGGACAGGCTGATGATAAGGGCCAATATGACAGAATAGCTTATATGCCCTGTACTGCTGAAAACTTCTTTATACCTGAACTGCCGAAAGAGCCTGTTGATATTATCTATCTTTGCTTTCCGAATAATCCCACCGGTGCGGTAGCATCTAATAATGTATTAAAAAAATGGGTCGATTATGCAAAAGTTAACAAGGCTGTAATATTTTTTGATGCTGCTTATGAAGCCTTCATCACCGAACCTGATATCCCCCATTCAATTTACGAAGTTGATGGAGCAAAGGACGTCGCTATCGAATTTCGCAGTTTCTCCAAAACTGCTGGTTTCACAGGTGTCAGATGTGCTTTTACGGTCATACCAAAACAGCTAAAGGCTTACACTAAGGACGGAAGGGCGGTCGAAGTGGCCAAAATTTGGGCAAGGAGACAC
>Ga0180301_10001949_pt1 | contig 16174 bp, 18 predicted proteins | sample GuaBasSediGuay16_FD_121797 | JGI IMG/M metagenome (GOLD analysis project Ga0180301, IMG submission 121797) | Subseafloor sediment microbial communities from Guaymas Basin, Gulf of California, Mexico - Guay16, Core 4569-2, 12-15 cm | ecosystem: Environmental > Aquatic > Marine > Hydrothermal... | reverse complement strand
GTGCTGAGGTTACGGCTACCCATGTCAGGGTTAGCCGTGAACACCTATCTCCGCGTCTGGAGAGGCTTAGGATCCCTATCAACGCTAGGAGCATGTGGAGCGGGTTGAATAGCAGGCCTCCCAGGTAGGTCGTAGATAGGCGTCTCAGGTTCCGGGACAGACACAGTAGGTCCTCGAACCCGACGATCCTGCCGAGCGTCTCCACCGACGTTACTAGCCCCCCTCCACCAGGCGTTACGCTGTTCTTCAAGACGTCTACGACAGCGTTTACGATGAGCAGCGTAAGCAGGCTCTTGTTAACCGTGAACCTGCCTCTTCCAGCCGACTTCAAGGTTTGGAGGGCTAGGTATGCTGTCAGAACCGCCATGAGCACGCTCCAAGTCCAAGGATGCATGAAAAGCGCCATGGTCGACGCGGCCGTGCAAAGGGCTAGGGCTCTTCTATCCCCATCCATCAGGCTCGGGGTCAAACCTATGCACACGTAGGACAGCGAGAGGGCTGTCCAAGTTGCGAAGAAGCCCCCGAACATACCCGCTGTCATGTTGAAGCCCAGAAGCCCGGCCAGCATGGCGAGCAGAGCGTAGCAGCCGTCCCCGTTTAGACGTCTAGCCGTGGAGTAGACGGCTAGGGCGAACATGGGAGCTATGAAAAGAGCCTCGAGGTTTAAGACCGCCTCCTTGGGAACCCCGAGGATCGTAATGGCGTAGAGCAGGAGCAGGTACAGCGGTCTATTACCGCTTCTACCGTAAAACGCGTATTCCACAGCACCCCATAAGTCGGTTGAAAGCATATAGTTTAGTCGCTTGGAGTAGCCTACGCCAGATCGAATATCCACGGATGCTGGTCTGAAACCTGGGTTTATGGTCGGAAGGTAGGGTATGAGAGGGAGGAAAACGCCGAGCAACAAAGCAGACACAAGGCCCAGCCTCCTAGCGAGTACACCAGCCGAAGGCTCATACCCGTTGGCCTTATCCAGAGCTTTGCACCCGACCTCCAGCCTCACACGACCTCCAAAGACCCTCCCGACGACCGGAGGCAGCCAAGAGTATATTGTCGCCAACAGAAGGAACGGATAAACCGGAGCGTAGACGTGGAGGAGCCCCGCGTCGAGCTCCGAAACCCACCTATACGGTCTGAAACCGCAGTCCAGCAGAGGCTCTGGGCTCCACGTATAGGCGACCCAGTACAGCAGGGGTAGACCGCTCACAACGGTTAGAGCGACTAAAATGTAATAAGCCAATCTAGACAGCTTAACCACCCTAAATCTGCCAACCTTATGGGCACATACGGCTAGAGCTAGGGAGACTGCTAGAAGCGTTAGGATGACGTATAAGCCTAGGTCTGATAGGCCGAGCCTATAAACCCTAACCCAGGTAGCACCACGGAAGAGGATAACGTAGCTGGGCTTGAATAGGTCGAGAATATAGAAGTATGCTAGGATGAGTTCTAGGGCAAATAATGCATGCAGAATTTCTCTAAGAAGGCCCTTATAGGGGATTCTAGAACACCTGTAATTAGGTACGTTGTACATGTATAATTCGCCTAGAATGCCTAATAGAACTTATATACCATATTGGCCTAAAAAGCTCCATTATCTTCCAGTTTAACTTATGTTTACGAATATTCAGAATACATTTGGGATCTAACGTCTTACTACCGATCCATATGCCTCCGGCAACCTGTCTAGAATCCTTAAATAATACTTGGTAATTGTATAGTTTAAAGGGCTCATGATAATATTTTCTATTAGAATCGTGCAGAATGACTATACCATCGTTTTTTAAAAACTTTAGTGCATGAATCAAACAAAATTTTCTAGCTCTTCCATCAATTATGATTAAGTCAAATTTTTCATTAAGTTTCTCTGGAAATTTCACATAATCCCTTAAATCTGAGAAGCTTCCATCTTCATAAGGATCTGTCCACGGTATGTGATTCGGAGGTACATAAAAGATCATTATCTTAGGGTCATAGACTAACCGTTTGATCCTTATATACCATTCTTTATCGTGTTCTACAGCAATCCATTTAGCTTCACTACTCAAATATCTGGAGAAAAAAATTGTGCTGTATCCTGCACCCCATTCTAAAACCCTTTTTGGATTTTTCCTCTTCAATATTTCTATAATTATAGCAACTTCTTTTGACTGCATTAAAGGTCTGACGATATCGGGGGAAAAGGGAAGAAAATGCTTCATTATGGAAGCTATGTATCGGAAAATTTCTTGTACTATAGTTTTGAATATAAAAAAGCACAATATTTACTTCACGTTTTAATACTTAATCCATGTGGATGGAACATCATTATGAAATACTGCTTACACAACGGGTACGCTGAGAGAATGCCAATAAGTTTTAGCATACTCCCTTTGAGGGCTTTGGAATGAAGGCTTTTGCTCCTGCGTTCTTCAGGGCTTTTACGAGCTTTTTCGTGTTCTCAGGGGCTAGGAAAACCATTACTCCTCCGTTTCCCGCCCCTCCTAGTTTTGCGGCTTTAGCACCGTTTTTTAAACCTATATCTCTCAGCTTGTCGTCTATGGGGTAGGCCCATCCCACTTTCCTAGCTATCTCGTAGTTCTCGTTCATGAGTGCTGCTAGCCCTTCCCAGTCAGATTGGATTATTGCTTTCTCTCCTTCTTCGGTTAGCTTGACTAACCGCTTTACGGCGTCGATTACCTTACTATCGCCTTGGAGATATCGTTTTAGAATTGGAGCGTGTACGGAGCTTGAGCTTCTCCTTACACCGAGATAGGCACATACAAGCGGTATGTTCGTTTGAATCGACCGTATTTTCGCACATGGTTCGCCCTCCCAGATTTCTCGACTTATGTTTTTTCCTGTGAAGTCCATAAAGAGCAGACCTCCAAAAACTATGCTGTATCTATCGTTGTACCCAGCTACTATCCCCAGCTCTTTATACTCGACCTTCTGCGCCATCTCAGCTAGACGGTAATTGTCGAAGCTTAGCCTATACATTTTCCTACACGCATCCAAGTATGCCACTATTATCGCGGTTGATCCTCCCATACCTGACTCCCTCGGGATATTAGTCTCGACTAAAACCTCTAAAGGCTCTTCCCCTTCAACCCATCCTTCTCTTCTCAACCTGAGAGTAGAAGCCTTAATCAGTCTAGTAAGCTTTGTATCCTCACCAAGACTTGTCTTCACCGAGAAGGTTTCCGAACGTTTGAGCCAAACGTGAGCCCTGTACTGTATCGCCATAGATATGACTTTACCGCCGTATATGTCGCTTGGGTTCCCCAGAATACCGATCCTACCCGGAGCGGATGAATGTATGGGTAACATCGTGTCTTTTAAATAAATTAATGTTAGGAGCGAGGTTATGATGTACTACGAGTGATAATCCTAGAGTATTCATAGGAGGCTTTAACGGCATTCCAGTATGTTTCAGGCGTTCCGACATCGAGTCTAACCTCGCCTTCATCTAATGTTGTAGCATAGACTTTATATCCTTCTTCGATGAGCCTTTGAATGGCATCTGTTAGCTGTATCTCTCCCCCGACTCCGGGATCGATATTTTCTAAAACATCCATTATTAGTGGGTCGAAGATGTAGAATGGAACTATGGTTAAATTGGACGGCGGGGTTTCCGGCTTTTCGATAAGCGTTAAGACTTGGTGAACATGACCATCTACGGCTTTAGTGACGGCAACGCCACGCCCTCTAGGATCCTGCCTCTCTTCTAGAAGGAGGGTAGCTTTAGGGTTCAGCTTAAGATGAATCCCAACCATCCGGCTAATAAAACTATTACCCTTAGAAATTACATAAGTGTCGCCTGCACACACCAAGAAAGGTTCGTCTCCTATGAAAGGCTTAGCCATTAAAACAGCATGCCCAAACCCCTTAGGCTCAGGCTGATTAACAAAAGCTATCCTGGAGTTCTCGACCATTCTGTAGAAGCGCTCCAGCTCGATAACCAGATCTAGCTTTCCTTTATCGTCGAGTTTTCTAACGAAATCCCAATCCGGGGTGAAGTGATCTTCAATAGATCTCTTACCCCTACCAACGACGAAGCAGAACTCCCTGAAGCCAAAGAGGTAGAGTTGCTCGAAAAGGGCTTGAAGGAGCGGCTTTAGGGCGAATCCGTTTATGCCCCTAACGAATATGGGCAGCATCTCCTTAGGCAACTCCTTACTCATGGGAAGAAGCCTTGTGCCGAGGCCGGCGGCGGTAACAACAACCTTTTCAGGAATCAACTTTGGTTACACCGATTATTCCCGTATTTCGGTGCTTTTAAAAGGATTTTTGGAGCTAGAGCTCATTAATAATGCTTCAACTGGTTTCAACCTTTTCTCGATGAGGTCTGGAGCCAAATCTAACTGCTTCATGGTGACGGCCCCTAAAGGTAGACGCCCTCTTCTCCAAAAACAACTGGAGTGGCACCCGCCCTACGCTTCTCAATTTCTATGCCAATCTCTCCAAGCGGCCTTTCAACAACCCTGTTATCGGAAAGCCTAAGCCTTTCAACGTCCTTCGTTAATCCGGCAACCTTGCCCTTTAGCGTTTCAGCTTCTCTTAGAAGCTTACTTCTTTCAGCCAATCTATCTTCATAATCTTTGAGGCTTGACTCTTTTCTCATCAATATCGAAGAAAACGACCTCATTCCTAAGCTTCCTTAGCCCTTTGCCGACAATACTTGCAACGGTTCCACTACCGATAATGCTTATTCTTGCCATTAAACTCACTTCCTTTTATCTCATTTACATTTTTAAACTTCTCTTAACACTTCCACTATCTCTTTGATTTGATTCTCGGAAAGTCGAAATCCGCTCGGGAGATTCAAACCCTTAGCTGATAGCTCTTCGGCGACTGGAAGCGTTAAACTGCTTTTGTATGGAGGTAGCATATGTATGGGATGGAAGAAAGGTCTTGTTTCGATACCTTTTTCTTCTAAACTAGCCATTATTTTATCTTTGATTTCTTTTTTCACTAGCACAGAGTAGAGCCAATATACGTTTTTAGCCCATGGCATCTCAGGTGCAATAGTAATAAAGGGTAGATCTTGAAGAAGCTTCTTGTATAAGCTGGCTATCTGTCTCTTCTTAGCTACTAGGAGATCTATCTTTTTGAGCTGGGCGATGCCTAAAGCTGCTTGGAGATTTGTCATCCTATAGTTAAAGCCTATAACATCGTGCCAGTATTTCTTATTAGGGTTCATTCCATGATCTCTAAGCACCCTCATTTTACCTGCCAGCTCCTCGTTATTGGTGAGACACATTCCCCCCTCACCAGTCGTGATTATCTTGTTCCCGTAGAATGAGAAGCAACTGATAATGCCGAAGGAGCCGACTTTTCTACCTTTATATTCCGCCCCGTGGGCTTCAGCACAATCCTCTATTACGTGAAGGTTATGATCCTCAGCTATACGCATGATCTCATCCATATCACATGGATGCCCGTAAAGGTGAACAACAATGATCGCCTTCGTTTTATCATCTATTTTCTCCTCAATCTTAAACGGGTCTATGCACCAGTATTCTGGATGGGAGTCCACGAAAACTGGCTCCGCCCCAGTATATGTTACTGCATTAGCTGTAGCTATGAAGGTTAGAGAGGGGACGAGAACTTTATCTCCTCTTCCTATTCCCAGAGCCACTAAGGCTAGGTGAAGAGCGGCTGTTCCATTTGATGTGGCTATACCGTATTTTACTCCTATGTAGTTGGAGAAACTTTTCTCGAATTCTTCTATAAAGGGACCTTTTGAGCTCACCCATCCGCTCTTGACAGCTTCCATTACGTTTTTTAGCTCTTCTTCACCTATTTCTGGCTCTGCTATGGGTATTTTATACTTCATAATTTCACATCCTCAAAGCCCGTGTCAGTATCCTATTCTCGCTTGGATAGTTCGGTGCATCCCAAGGAAATCTTTCTCCTCTGAGCCACCGCTCCCATCTATCGACTTCCTCCTCAACCATTATCTCAATAAGCTTATCAAATCTTGTTCTAGGCTCCCAACCTATTTTCCTCTTTGCCTTGGAATAGTCACCGACTAGGCATGGGACATCTAGGGGTCTGAAAAATCGTCGGTCCACCTTGACGTATTCTTTCCAGTCTAATCCGACGATGCCGAAGGCTTTCTCCACAAGCTCTTTGACGCTGTGAGCCTCGCCTGTGGCGATGACGTAGTCGTCTGGCTCTTTCTGCTGGAGCATAAGCCACATAGCTTCAACATACTCAGGAGCATACCCCCAGTCCCGTTTAGCCTCTAAGTTTCCAAGCCTAAGCTCTTTACTTAGCCCTAGGGAAATCTTAGCAACTTCATTAGCCACTTTACGCGTTACAAATTCTAAGCCTCTTAACGGAGACTCGTGGTTGAAGAGAATACCGTTCACAGCGAATATACCATAGGCTTCACGGTAGATCCGAGTTATCCAATACCCGTAAAGCTTGGCAGCGGCATAAGGGCTCATAGGGTAGAAGAAGTCCCCCTCGTTGAGCGATTTCCCGCCGTTAAGTAACCCCGTTTTCCCAAACATCTCGCTCGTAGCTGCGAAGTAAAACTTGGTCTCAGGACAGGTTTGACGAATAGCTTCTAAAATCCTAGTAACGGCTAAACCAGTAACATCCCCTGTAGCGACAGGTGTTTCAAAGCTAGCCCCTACGAAGCTTTGAGCGGCCAGATGATAAACTTCATCAGGTTGCGAGATTTTCAAAGCCTCAACTATAGAGCCTGTATCGCTGAGGTCGGCGGGTATCAAGTTAACCTTGTCAAACACTTCAAGGTATTCTAAGCGCCAGAAGTTAGGCGTGCTTAAACGCCGGTAAGTCCCATATACATCATATCCCTTGTCGAGAAGGAACTTGGCCAAATATGCACCATCTTGGCCTGTAATGCCCGTAATTAATGCTTTTTTCATTTTACAACAACCTCAACAAGGTTATTTAAAAATCATTTAAGGTGGGCTTTTTAACCTAGTTTTTATTACTTTAGCTGGTACCCCAACAGCTATCGATCCCCTCGGAAGACTTTCGGTTACCACAGCTCCCGCTCCTATTACACATCCTTCCTCAATTGTTACACCCGGTAATATTACTGCGTTTGTTCCGATATGGACATTATCTTCTATTGTCACAGTCCCCCCTATGTGCGGATTTTTCCAGATTTCCCAATAAGGCTTATAAGTGTTCGTGCTGGAGATGATCTTTACACTAGGCGAAATCAATACGTGGTCTCCGATTTCTATCCCCTTTCCGCATAAAAAGACACTGAAAGGATTCACCTCACAATTCTTGCCGATCTTCAGAAAACCTTTTGGATTTTGCATAGTGATATACACAAAAGGACCTATCCGTGTTCCTTCGCCGACTGTTAAGTTCTCGGGCATATCTATCCATACAGGATGGTAAAGTGACCAACCTTTCACTCTTTTATGGTAAACAAAATTTATTCCCATAGATATTAAAGCGAAGCTTTGTGCATAAAATTTGTCAAAATGCATCTTATTCATCTTTTAATTAACTCCTCATATTTACTAATGGCTTTCTTCGCAATAATGTTCCAGTCATAATCTTTAACTATTTCTTTTGATTTGTTTCCCATCTCTCTGAAGAGATTCTTATTGTAAATCTCTAAAATGGCGTCAACTATTGCTTCTGGATCTCGAGGAGGAACCAAAAAACCGTTCTCACCATGCCTCACCACCTGCGGGACTTCTGAAACATTACTGGCGACTATGGGCTTACCGCAAGCCATAGCTTCTAAAATAACCAAGGGCAAACCTTCGTATAACGTTGGGGTTACTGAAATATCGGCTAAAGTGTATAGCTGAAACATCTTCTCATCGGGGATGTTTTTAAAATGTATAACCTTGTCTTCAAGTCCAAGCCTCTTAATCTGCTCTTTAATCCTTCGTTCTTCAGGTCCTGCTCCAACAAGAATAAGTTTCGCATTAATTTTATTTCGGCTTTTTAGAATCCATAGAGCATCGATTAGATAACTAACGCCCTTATTAGGAGCTAGGCGATTTACATTTATCAAGACTACCTCCGCATCCTGAATTCCTAGTTCTTCTCTGGTGAGCTTAGAACATGAAATACATTTTTGGATGAAATCTAGTTCAACACCGTCGGGAAGGGTGAAAATCTTCTCCTTCGGAACCCTGAATAATTCCATGATTTCTTGAGATTGCAAATCCCCCTCTGAGACGACGACATCGGCATGTCGTAAGCAGTATATTTTCGGTTTTCGAATAAAGAGATCTAGGTACATTCTTTTGGCAAGGTTTTCCTTTTCTCTTGCTTTAAATTCTTCGTTGCCAAAGGGCTGGACAACAACTGACCTCCTACCTTTTGAACCTAGATAATGATATGCAGTTATTCCACAAGCATGCACTATGTCAAACTCTACCCTTTTAAGATATTTAGCACAGTTTTTGGAAAACATCCAATATCTTATAGGACCTGAAAATCTCTTATTAACGCAAGGTGGCAGGGAAGTGATTCTCATATTTTCGTTCACATTTGCTTCGCTTTGCTCCTGACTTAAGGAAGTAACTATCTCTACTTCAATACCATTTTTTGCCAAATACTTGCTCAAAAAATAGACATATCTTTCCATACCTCCGAAACTATGGAATCCCCAGATGGATCTCGATGTTATAACTATCTTCATAATTTAAGTCTCTTTTCAAATGAAGTAAACTTTTGCAAAATTGCCTTGTGTTTTTTGACATCGAGTAGTGTGCTAATCTTTAAGTTTTTGCTTCCTAGCCACAAGCCTCCAGCATCCTTGCGGTGGTCAGTAAATAAAACTTGGTATCTATAAAGTTTGCACGGATCTAGGTAATGTTTCCTGTTGGCATCATGTAGGACTACAACACCATAACTATTCAAAAGGCCAAGCACACAAATCAAGCAAGCGATATCGCTTTTTAGCTTTGATGATCAGTGCACGCTTTTTATAACAATACTTGATTGCTTGCCTGAAGCCTTCAGTCATGTGCTCGTAGGTATAGCCCTGTTGGGCGATTTCCCTTGACTTTTGCCCCATTCTCTTAGCCAATCCCTCATCTGAGATTATTTTGCTAATAGCTTTAGCAAGGGCTTGAACATCTTTTTCGAGAACGATGAAGCCGTTTACCCCTTGCCTTATCAAGTCGTGAGCGGCGGCCACTCTAGGCGTAGCTATCACCGGCTTGCCGAACTGCATAGCTTCGTTTATCGCCAGTCCCCAAGGCTCCCGGGAAGTCGGATAGACAAAAACGTCACACAGCCAGTAATAAGGAGGGAGGTTGCCCCGCTCAATCCTTCCCAAGAAGTAGACATTTCTTACCTTCAGTTGCTCACAGAGCCCCTCTAGGTAAGGGCGGGATTTACCATCTCCAATGATAAGCAGACAGACATCATCCCTTTTAAGCTGGGCAAAGGCCTTTATCAGAATATCAACATTTTTCCTTTTTTCCAACCGCCCCACATATAGGATGACTTTCTTATCGTTGAGGTTTAGTTTTTCTTTTATAAGCAACATCTTCTCCTCTACTTCATGGTGATCATAAGGTATTATACTGCTGTTGGGAGCGATGAATATCTTATCCGGGTTTATATTTAGGCTGACGTAAATTTTCTTATGTAAGCTTCCATAGGTGATGATGGCATTCGCCCTTCTTAGTATGAAGGGGATAAGTGCACGGGCCCCAGTCTTCTTAATTTTATCCTTAACGCTTGCCCCCCATAGATCATCTTGAGTGAATTCCCACCCTCCAAACCATACTATGAAAGGCTTCCTCCTCATTCTACTGATAAGGTAGCATAGTAATCCATTCATTAAGTTGGAGGCAAAGCTTGAGGAACCTGCATCACCCCATATAACGATGTCATAGTCCCTCGTTAGTAAAGCAAGTGCTAACTTGAGTTTATTTCTAATGAACTGGTATTTTATACTTGGTATTTTCATGACCTTGGTCTGACTGCTAATGCCTGTAATCAGCAGAGAGAAGCCATTGAATTGTTGGCTTAGTCTGTAATAGAGCGGTATCCGATAATCCCATACATAGTCGATGACTAGAAGAAGCTTCATGGCTCTATTATAGCTTTATAAGATAGTAGCTCAGGCTCATCAAAATAATGTTATATAGGTAAGTAAGAAAGCCTATAACCCATATTAACAAAAACGCTACTATGCCGTAGATTTTACTTTGAGAAGAAAGTTTAGTAACAAATAGCCCTCCCAGAGGAAATAATGTCAGTCTTATCCAAAAGTTTAATGCACCTGTTTCTAGGTATAAAACCTCTAATGGAGTTCGTCTAATTATTGGGAACATTTCCGCAAGAATGGTTGGAAGCCTGTAAAAATGTAGTATGGAAAGCACCTGTTGAGACAAAACTGTTAGAAAGAGTATTATCAAAAACAATATAGATTTTCTATCGGTTACAAGAGTTCTACTATAGAAGGTTAGTAGTAAAGCAAAATAAATTACAGATAGGCCAAATTTTACTGGATACATGTATAGCGGTATTATCCAATATCCAAAACCTGGTGGGTAGTGGTCATACCATTTTAGCAGAACGTTGATGTTTGGGTACAGCCATAGGTACACAACTATCAATATAGAAAGCACTGGTATCCATATGTACCTAAACTTCTTTGCTACGAAGACCGCTGAAATCGAGTAAAGGAGCTTTGCAAACCCGTTTAAAAACCTCTTAGGGAGAATGCTTAGTAAAATTGGCAGAAACGTGATGGATATCGGTCCTATCCATCGAGAAAAAGGCTTTGAGCCTATAACGAGCTCAAGAAGATAGCCAGAGATAATAACGCATGAAATAACTACCGGGATATCTTTGTTCTTATCTAAGTTCACTATCATCCACAAGGTTAGGAAGAGTGAAAAAATTATTAGCTCCATAATATGCGTTAAGTGCATAGTTAATAACGTTAATAGTATCAGGGTTAAGAAAGATTTTCTGGAGAACTTATCTTTATTATAAACCAGGTAGATAGACAGGTACAACATGGGAGCAGTAATGATACTGGGATGTACATCTAGGAAAATCAGGGAGAGAGTATCAGGCTGGACTTTTACCAGCACAGACTTTAGTAAATTCATCCAGTCTCTTATCTGGTTGAGTTTGGCTGAAAGCGAGGAAATGGATACCAGTAATCCTCCAAAGCCCATTCCAATACAGAGTAATGTAGCGTTCATGGCGGTGTCCTTATTGAATATTCCTCGCACCATTAAGTAATAGGAAATTAGTTCTAATGGTTTGAAGAAAGAGAGTATCAGAAACCATTGAATCGTAGCTTCTCCAGAGAGACTGAACAGCATTGCTAAAAACATGGAAAAAAGAAAGGGGTAGCTTCCCTTTCGTAGGGCACCTAAAATTTGTTCATATTTTCCATTAAATGCAAGTACACCATTCTGATAATGGGCATACATAATTCCATGGAACATGCTAAATGGAGCAAATCTGTAAATGAAGCCGAGGTATGCTGGAAATAAGAGCAACCATAAACCCATGACAACGACAGCCTCTAGCAAATCTGAAAGCTTACCTCTGTCAGGGTGTCGCATAAAAGCATATACTAGAATCCAGCTAATGCTCTCTATCAAAAGTAAAAGCCTGATTGTCAAGATGTTTTGTGAAAAGTTCGTTCCTAATATCGCTAGTAAAAAGCCATTATAAGCCATTACAGCCATGCTAAACGGAACTGCAAACACTATTTTTTCGACAAGATCCAACGAAGATTCTTTGTCCAAACAATAGATTATAACGTATCCAGGGATAAAAAACACTACTGGAATGAAAAACAAGGCATCTATGTGATTTATTCTAAGAAACTCTAAGTTCAGATAAATACTTCTTAATAGCCAAAGAGTATACATCAAAATACATATTGCAAATATTGGGAGTAAAAACTTCTTCAGGTTATCGCAGTAGAACTGTTTCGGCTGTCGACGTATCTTTATTAGTAATCCTGAAAAACAACAAAGGAAAACGCCAACAGATATCAAAATTGAAATTACTAGTGAAAGAGAAGACGCTTCAGGACAAGATCTAAACGGTGATAACACGTAGAAAGACCATGTTGAGAGTATTAGAGCAATAATGAATAGAAATATGCTTCTTAGGTGAATTCTTAGAGCGAAACAGTTTCCCTCCATATAGAACTCTTAAACCCTCTTATCTATCGCTTCACTAAACTTTCGTAGATGGTTAGGTGTTGTTCGACGAATTTCTTCCATGTGAATTGGCTGGCGTATCGTCTACCCTGCTCGGATATTCTTCTATACTCGTCTTTGTTTTCGAGTAGGTAGAGGATTTTCCCAGCCATATCTTCTGGAGAGCTGCATTCGATGGCCATTCTCTTGGTTTCTTGAGGTATCATAGCGTCGCGCATTATGAATGTTGGAATGCCACACTTCTGAGCCTCTAATATGGGTATGCCGAAGCCCTCGAAAACCGATGGGAAAAGGTAGAAGTCGAAGGAGTTGTACAGTCTAACAAGATCCTCCTCAGGTATGTAGCCGTAAACCTCAACATCTTTTAAATCTTCCACCATCCTTTTGATGTCGAAGTTTCTCTGATATAGGCTTTGAATGTAGCCACCAGCTAATATAAGCTTACAGTCAATTTTCTGTTTTAGAATCTTGAAAACCTTTACGGCTATGTCAGCCCTCTTCCTATAGGTGAAGTTTGCGAAGAAACCCAAGGTCGGTTTTTCCTTTTTAATGTGCATGGGTTTGAACCTTTCATCAACGCCGGGGTTAACTACTATAGAATCACGTTTGAAAAAACTCTTCACCTCCGCAGCTGTCTGAGTAGAGTTGCATAAGATTGTTTTGGCTCTGGAGGCAAGTCTCCACGTTAGGTTAACGTATGCTTTAAGTAGAAGCGTATTTTTAAAATTCAGTCTCTCTGGTAGCCTTAAAGGCACGAAATCATGGAATGTTACGACAAGGTTTCTTTTAAGAAAAGCTATTGCACCGCTCTCCGGCACCATAGCATGGCAGATGTCAACTTTACTAGTAAGTTGCTTAAGCGGTACGGTTGTAACATTCTTAAAATATCCACTATTCTTACTAATATTATGGACTTCATAGACTTCTAAGTCGACAGTTTTCTCCAGGCCTTTAACAAGCTCTAACGATGTCTTCGCTAAACCTTTAAATTTAGCCACATCTAGACTAGGAACGACGAGTAAAACCCTCATCTCAACCTTCTTCCCTTTATCAAATCGTTAATGGCGATCATCAATATTCTCTTGAGTATCGTGAATCCATGTCTTACTCGTAACTTCTTCTCGCCGATTCTAGGACGATACTCTATCGGAATTTCAACCACCTTCGTTAAGATTATACTTCGCCTCAGGTAGCTTAAGTTGCTCAAAGAAAACCCTATCCATGTTATAGGAGTAATGTTGACCAGTATGCAAAATGAAGTGGTCTATACCTTCACGTTCGAGAGCCCTAACTATGGGAGCCATTTTTATTATTTCAGGCCTAGTACCTAACACAGTCGCTATTTTCACTTTTGAACTCTCTTCATCGATTGCTTTTCAACTCTTCTTATAACCCTGTTAAGCCCATAGAGAGTAAGCGCTGCTATCATCAAGGTTATCCCCGTCAAGCTTGCCCCGAGCGTTATCATCGCCATTGGTATGCTAAAATACCTGGTCGTGTTAAACAATAGAAGCAGATACGCCCCTAAGGCTATCGCTGTCAACATTAGTATGGCTCCTGGTACGCCGAGACATAGTAATGGTCTCTCCTCAACGACTAGTCTGAGTATGGTCGCTAATATCTCTCCTCCATGTAAGAAAGACCGTTTTTTAGACGTTTTGGGTAACCCTTTATATCTAATCGTTACCGGAACTTCTACAATTCTCAACCCCTTCTTCAGGGCTAAGGCTATCTGCTCGCTTTCAATCCCGAAACCCTCCGACTCAGCGCTCTCCAGCTCCGCTAATGCCTTTATCGTGAAGGCGCGGAAGCCACTCTGAGTATCGTTTACAGTGGATTTCACTAGCCTTCTGCTGAAGAAGTTTACAACTCCTAAACCGAGCCTCCTGTACAGCGGAGCGTCTGCTTTGCCCCCTTCCACGTATCTTGATCCGATTACCAAGTCGGCCACGCCTCTTTTTAACGGCTCAACAAGTTTAGGAATCTCATCAGGGTTATGTTGACCATCAGCATCCAGCACTACAACAATGTCTGGATTAAACTCTTTAGCCTTAAGAAACAGGCTTCTTATAGCAACCCCTTTCCCCATATTCCTTTCATGTCTAACTACTATAGCTCCAAGCTTCTCAGCTATTTCACCAGTCATATCTGTTGAACCATCGTCACAGACAATAACCTTATCGACATACGTCATAGTTTTCAGAACAACCCTCGCTATCGTATGCTCTTCGTTGTAGGCTGGTATGCAGGCGACTACCCTACAACCCATAAAGACCCGCTTTCAAACATCTTCTAATAGGCTCCCTTACGGCTTCAGCACTATTCATCTTAGGCCTCCATCCTATGCTCTTAAGCTTCTTTACGTCTAGTAGCATTGTTTTCACGTCTCCAAGCCATCCTCTACCGTCGCTTGTGGCATCTCCTTCTTAGACGCTTCTTCTATTTCCTTCTCGATGTCCTCTATAGGCTTGGGTGGAGGCGTGGTCGCGAGGGTGTAGCCTATCCATGAGAGTATCCCGAGGACGCCTGCCACCGCTATGAAGCCCGTCAGTTGCAGCACCACCATGGCCCAGTCGGTCAGGAACACCAGCCACCCGTACAGCAGTATCCCTAGGATGCTCACGAGCATCAGAAACGCGCCTAAGACCTGGTCCCTGCTCATAGGATCAGCCTCGGAGGCTCGTTCAGGGTCATGAAGCCTAGGTATTCTATGAAGACATGGTTCTTTAACCACTCTTTAATCTGGGGTGCCCAGCCGAACACCCCGCTATGTTTAAGCCTGGCCATCAGCTCGCGGGCCCTCTCCCACCCCTTCCTGAGGGCGAGCTGCCTGGGGGGCATTATCCTCTCCAATATCCCCAGGAGGATGCGGACAACCTTGGAGCTCACCAACGCCCCCTTCACCCTGGCGAGCATGCTGCACGCCCTGAGGTACGCCCTCTCCATCCTCCCGACCCGGTAGATCCTGCCGCTCCTATAGCCTAAAACCCTATAATACTCCAGCTCGCCCCAGGTCAGACGGGTAACCATAGCCACCAGCAACACATATTAGCAGGTAGGCTATATATTATTTTCGGAGGTTACTAGCCTATGCTGACCAGGAGGGTTTCGGTCCTGCTCGACGAAGAACTCTTCAAGCTCCTGGAGGAGTACAGGCGAAGCAGGGAGCTGATACCCAGCAGGAGCAGGGCGATAGCCGAGCTCCTAGAGGAGGCCCTGAAGGCCAAAGGCTTCGCAAGGAGGAGCGGGGGCTGAAGAGGTTTGCGGCCTCCTCCCCACCAGGAGGCTCTGAACCTTTATTAGGTTCTCGACCGCCTTCCTCCGCACCTCCTCCAGCATCCTCTCCACCTCCTCCCTGGGTATGTAGCGGCCCTCGACCCTGAACCCGGCCTTCTCGAGCATGCGCTCTCAAGCTCCTCCACCGACTCCAAGGTTCCCCCTCTCGGCCAGCTCGGGCGGAAGCCTGTCTAAAAGCTCATCCACATCGCTCATACAGGTTTAGCCAAAACAAGCCACTATTTATGCCTTCCCTCCCCCTTAACTAGGCGTTAACTAGGTTAGCGTCCTAGTTACGGCTAGTTAAACCTAGTTACGGCTCCTAGTTAACGTCCTAGTTAATCACTAGACCGGTAGGTCTTCGGTAGGAAGAATCGCCTAGTTACCGTTAAAATATACCTCTAACCGGCCGTGATGCGTGGTTAGCGGCGGATGTGCCTAGTTAAACCTAGTTACCGGCTTCCGCCGCGGGATCGCATACACGTTCTTTCACTAGGTGTAACTAGGCTGATGACCTAGTTACAGCTTTCATGGATGTTTTTCCGGGATGCTACTTTAGCTTCATAGAGAGCAGTTTCTGGAGCATCTGCGCCGTCTCGGCTGTGCGGGCGAGGTCCATGTAGGCCCTGAGGGCGTCCCTGTGCTTGACGACCTCCTTCAGGTCCGCGGCGTCCAGCTTTATGGCCGACAGGCCCCAGAACACGTACTTCCAGCTGAACCTGACAGGAGGCTTCACCAGCCGCCTGGCGGTGTAGCTC
>Ga0180301_10001948_pt1 | contig 16175 bp, 13 predicted proteins | sample GuaBasSediGuay16_FD_121797 | JGI IMG/M metagenome (GOLD analysis project Ga0180301, IMG submission 121797) | Subseafloor sediment microbial communities from Guaymas Basin, Gulf of California, Mexico - Guay16, Core 4569-2, 12-15 cm | ecosystem: Environmental > Aquatic > Marine > Hydrothermal... | reverse complement strand
GTGGCAGGTTAATGCTTGTAATGGTTGGAGCTGGCGTTTCGGTTGCCGCTGGACTTCCAACTTGGATCAATCTCTTAAAGAAAATGGATTCGGAACTTTCTAAACATCTTCATATAGAACCACTTGATATCGATAAATTAATTCAGAATGAAAGCCTGGGGCAGATTGCTTCAAAAATTTACTCAAAATGCCCAGATTTAAACAGAATTGCTCAGATTTTAAAAAAGATTTTAGAAATTAAAATTCAAAAACCCGAAGAATTACCTGAACGCCTCCAAAATTTGGCTGAATTGAAGGACGAAATGCGAGGTGCTTTAACTACCAATTTTGATAATTTACTTGAGGCAACCTTTGATATAAAACAAGATGAGGTAATTTATCGCTCTAATCCAGAATTAAAAAAAGAAATACAAGAATTACCATGGTTTTTATTCAAAATGCACGGCGATTGGTTTAAAACTCAAGATTTAATCTTAACTGAAGAGCAATACCAGAAATTACAATCTGATGAAGATTATTTGGAGACCATCAAGTGGCTTGTAGCGAATTTTGTTATTTTATTCGTTGGATATTCACTATCGGATAAATATCTTGTTAATTTAATTTCAGAAGTAACTCGTGAATATCTTGGACAGAATTGGGCTTATGCAGTTCTTCCTCGTTCCATGTTAGAAAAAAATCCAGATAAACTAAAACGTCTGAGATCATCTGGTATTAGAATCATTTCCTTTGATGATAGTGGTGGTTTTAGTGCCTTGGATTCCTTCCTAGACATTTTGTCTGCAGAAACAGGCGTTCCCGATCCTGTCACGGATTTCGTTGGACGTGAAGAACTTATAGAAACCTTAACTAATTTATTACATAAAAAGGAATCTATTCAATATAAGAATGCTATTATCTTAACTGGACCAGGAGGGATCGGAAAAACTGAACTTGCCCGTGCCTTTGCTAATAGAATCTTGACCGATGAAACTTTAGCGCAATATTTCAAAAATCCAGTTCAGGTAGATTTAATTGGAACACAAGGGACCGAAAAAATGCTGAATATTATCCGAAGGGATTTAGGATTATCTATTAATGCGAGTGAAGAGCAAATTATTAAAGAAGTAATTGAACAACGCGCCTTTATTATTCTAGATAATATCGAAGATCCATTATCCAAAGGGACTTCCAAGAATATTCAAGATTTTATCAATTTTATTAATTTACTAAGTGAAACTGGAAAAAAGGGCGCATTTATTTTGGGAACCTGTCGCCCTCATCCTAAAATTTCTGAATTAAAACTGCAAAAGCTCGAAATCCCCGATTTTACTTTGGATGAAGCATTGGACCTCTTCTTTTTGGTTTCAAATCTAAATGAAGAAAATCCAGAAATTAAAAGCAAAGCCGAAGTAATTATCAAACGTGTTGGACTTCATCCGCTGACCGTTAGAATGGTCGCAATGTATTGCAAAACTAAAGAAATTCTTTTCCAATATTTAGAAAAATTTGAGAATACAAAGGTAGAGAGAACTTTAAAAGGAACCGTAAGCGGGATATTAAAGACCTTTACTCTCGCTATGAATGCCCTAAGTGATGACGCGAAACATGCTGCTGCTGTTATTTCAGTATTTCCTTCAGGTGCTCCACCAAAATTAATACAATCTATCCTAGGCGAAGATTGGGCAAGACCTATCTTTGAATCTCTCAGATATGGTTTAATTTTTAACTATGCCGGGCGCTATAGAATGCTTGAACCCCTTCGGCAAGCTTTGAATATTGTGGCTGAAGAGAAATATCCTAATCTTAAAATTACTCAAGATACTGCGATTAAAGCTGCCGTGAATTACTATGCCGATGAATTTGCGTTTTATCAACGAGAGCGGAACGTAGGAAAACGATATGGATCAAATGCTTGGAACTTATATGATGAATCAAGCAACATCGTAAAAATTTTTGAATGGACCGCTGAAAATTTGCATCCGAAACTTCCCGAGATGTTAAAACATTCGTATGAATTTACAAGCTGGGCGGGCCCTATCATGGATAAACGTCCATGGCTTGATAAAGCCCGAGAAGTGATTGAACGCGAACATGCAGCGGGTAATATCACAACGATGGAAAAAGGCAACTTAATTTATGGCTTGGCGAAAATTATGGTTCGTTTGGGCGATCCTGAAAGTAGCAAAAAATCGGAAGACTATCTTTATACTGCTGAAAGATTGCTTCAATCCGTAGTTGATAAGAACCCGAATGATATCATCGCGTTAAAATCGCTTGCTTATGCCAAATCTACTTATTATGGGATATTAGGCTGGCTAGGTAAAAATTATGAGCAAGTTATAAAAGGCAAAGAAGAAACGGTATCTTTAGGTCGTAAAATTGTAAACCTTGAAGAAACTCCTGAAACTCTTGCAATGTTAGCATTATTTTTGAGTAATCTAGGTGTTCTCTATAATTTTATAGGTGGTCCCGAATATATTAAAAAAGGTATAGATGCTTTAAAAGAATCATATCAAATTCGCCAGCAATTGGCTAATATCCGCGCGGATATGGAATGGTATCTTGCCAGATCAGAATATAACCTAGCATTTGTCTTGGATGATTATGGAGATACAAATGATATATCTTATACAGAAGAACTTTTCAATAAATCAATCGAACGATATAAAAATCTCTCAAAGGAAATGCCAGGGGCTATTCTACCTCTCTGTCAAGCGTATGTTTATTCTAGCCAGATGTATCTCCATACTAATACTATCGAAGGATATAATATTGCCAAAACACGTTTGACGGAGGCGGTTAGAATTTATCGGAAATGGACAGAAGGTAATCCTGGCTCATATGTTGAATTAGCATGGGCATTGAGGTGGCTCGGAACTTTTTACCGCCTTAAATTCACAATAGAACGCAAAGATGAATATTTACGAAAGGCTTGTGAGTGTTTTGACGAAATTTTTACAATTTATGAAAAAAATGGTGTCCATGGACCACATCAGGCTATAGAGCTGGCTTTTAGTCAGGCCGAAAAAGCAATTACTCTCTCTTTAATGGGTCAGCATCGGGAAGCTCTTATCCTTCTTAATAAGGCAAAACCTACTTTTGAATCTGATGCAAAAGTCCGAGAATGCGCCCGACTTCATCTCGCGGAGCTACATCATCAAATAGCAGAGATTTCTTATCGTGCAGGTAATAAAAATATAAATGAACTATTAGAGAATTTTCAAATCGCTTATAACCTTTATCTAGAACAGGCTCAATTCTATCCAGGTGCTGTTCCAGGATTTTTAGATATCGCTTTTAATTATCATAACTTTTTACTGAAGGTAAATCGAAAAGACTTAGCAACAAAAATATATCATGAATTCGAGCGATTCGGAGGATCCCCCCATCACGTTAAAAATCCAGGACATCGAACTTTTAAGGGATTTGCCCATAAGCAATAATAGAATTTTTTCACATCATCATTAAATTTAACAGGTTCCCAAAATGAAAAAAGAAGATCTTTACTTTTCATCTGCATGTATGCTTGCAGATTTAATAAAAAAGCAAGAAATAACTGCCGTAGAGCTAACTGAAATATTCATAGAGCGGATTAATAAAATTAATCACATAATAAATGCTTATTGTACTACTACTTTTGAGATAGCACGAAATCAAGCAGAAACTATCGATAAACTTATTAAAAAAGGTGAACCGCCAGGATTATTGGCTGGAATTCCTATATCCATTAAAGATGTTATTCCCATGAAAGGTGTTCGGACTACATTTGGCTCAAAAATTTATGAAAACTATCTACCTGAGATGGATAGCGTGATTGTGACGCGAATCAAGAAAGCAGGGGGGATTATCTTAGGAAAGACAAATACACCTGAATTTGGACATCGTGGCACCACGGAAAATCTAATTTTCGGCATCACGAAAAATCCATGGAATTTAAGCAAAACTTCTGGTGGATCGAGCGGAGGTGCAGCGGCTGCAGTAGCTAGTGGAATTAGTCCACTTGCAATTGGCTCAGACGGTGGTGGTTCCATCCGTATTCCTAGCTCATTCTGTGGTTGTTATGGAGTCAAACCAACTTTCGGGTTAGTACCACGCTATCCTGCAGAAGGAATCAGCTGGGCCACGTTAACACATTATGGACCTATAGTACGATATGTAGAAGACGCTGCATTACTACTTGATGTCATAAAAGGATATTATCCCGCTGATTATTTTTCCATTCCCGCCCCAGAAGTTTCATATACTAAAAATATAAAGAAAACTCCCAAAAATTTGAGAGTAGGCTATTCATTGACCTTAGGATTTGCCAAAGCAATTGATCCTGAAGTTGAAAAGGCCGTTATTTCCGCTGTCTCGAAATTTGAACAATACAATTGGGAAATTACCGAAGCTCCGATTAAAATAAAGAATCCTGAAGTGGCTTATATGACATTGATGACCGCTGGGTTAGCACATGATTTAAAACCAAAATTGAAAAAATGGACCGATAAGATGACTCCCAGCCTAGTACAAATGGTATTGGCTGGAGATAAATGGAAAGCAACTGATTTAGAAAAAGCAACACTAAAAAGAAAACAAATGTTTGAGATTTTCCATAATTATTTCAAAAATTATGATGTATTAATCACACCGACTACTGCCATCCCTGCTTTTGAATTGGGTATTATGAATCCTACTAAAATAGGTAATAAAACTGCTTCCCCTTTGACCTGGATTAGCTTTACTTATCCTTTTAATATGACAGGACTGCCTGCAGCTTCCATCCCATGTGGTTGGACAAAAGATGGATTACCTATAGGTATGCAAATTATCGGTCGACGGTTTGATGAGCTAACCGTATTACAAGTTTCTAAAGCCTTTGAAGAGATCGCACCTTGGCAGGAAAAAAGACCTATTCTGAATTGATCGGATTGCAAATTTCCAATAAAGAAAAAAATAAATTAAAGGTTGAAGGATTTCTTCAGGAGATCGAAATCCATTTTGCCTGCTTGGTAAGTTTTTCCTGTGGGAATATCATTTATGATCATGACGGCTGGTGCAAACAGCAGTGGATCAATTTTGTAGAAGTCTTTACCCGCGTCTTTGAAAATTTGGAAGAAAGGCTTTCCATAATCGCTTGAAGTGCTGGAGGGTACTTTCTTAATTAATTCTTCGAGGTTATCTTCTTCTGCGGCTTTGACATTGAGGGTTACTGAACCAGTCGCTATTATCGCATCATTCGTCATACCCATTGCTTTTAAATCTGATTTGGCGATTGGAGCAATTGGTGTCGTTCCATAACCAAAAACAACTTTTTTCGGGTCAAAATGGAGTTCATGGAGTTTATGAATGCCCGTTTCCACGATTCGTGCCGCTATCTGAACACCGCCCGCCATACTTGCTGTAGGAGCTACTAATGCATACGCATTTTCAGGATTTACGCCTGATTTTTCCGCAAACCAATTCATGACATCCTCATTAGGAAGCTGTCTTGTTTCTAAGACCGCAATCGAGATATCTGCATCATCTTGGTATTCCAGTTCTGCAAAGAGATCCTTTTCTTTTAGAGATTTTGCTCTACATGGACCACTTGCCATAGCAAAATAATCCATCCCTTTAGGTTTAATACGCCATCCCGCAAATTGAGAACCCATGCATGCAATTGCTGGATGATCCGTAGCGACCGTAAGCGCAGGTAATAAGTATTCTCCGCAATTTACCGAATCCCATGTGATAGAAGCAAGTCCTCCCAAACAAACCTCTCCCATTTTTCGTCCTGCTTCATAGCCGCCTTTCACATTTACACCCATGTCAATGACGGTACTACCGCTTTTTAATTGTATCACTTCCACATGTAAAAGATCAGCATTATTTATAATTTCTTTAACAATTTTCAAGGCATTTTCATTTACGCTTATCTTTTTCTCGCCCATAGAAGCTCACCATTAATAATTTTTCTTACAATTATATGATTATCTTTAAAAAAGTAACTGATAAGAAATAATCGTTACCATCTTTAAAAATCCATCAAATCAAAGTTCCTTCTGTGATATAGGCAATTCCAATTGAAAATCGCTGATTTAAACTTGAATTATTACAAGAAAAACCCCCATTTCTATATAGTTCTAATCAAAACTTTTCTAAATTGCACCAATTATTTTAATGTATGGTTAAGAAAGAAGAGGTTTAAGTGTTTCAATTTTTCGAATGAGGGTGGCGATGAATTGTTTCCAATTTGGGCGATATGTTCTAAGTAGATAATGATTAGTAGAATTACCAATATATTTTGCTTGTTTAAAGGCTTTCTCTAATGCTTCTAACATTGCATCAACGAATTTACTGAGATCTAAATTTAGATGAAAGGCTCTGAGGAGAAGTACAATAGCAGTCTTTAAGTAATTAAGGTCAAATTTTAAATCAAGGAGATAAAATGTGTCATAAATATCTTTTCCTGCCGTTCTATTATACAACGCAAGTAATTTTCTCGCAATTATATCTTCTAACGAATAAATTAAAAATAAACATGGTTTAGTAGATTCAAGATTTGATTTTAATAATTTCTCCTTTGGTGGTTTGGCAGCAACTAAACTTCTATGCGAAAAATAGAATTCAATCCGAATGGTATCTTTTTGTTGAAATTCATTTACATATCGACAATCAAACCTAAGGGTTCGATGAATCAAACCAGATCTCTCTAATTGAACCCCGCGAAGATTTTTTAAAATAGTCTTTACATGGTCTATTTTTGTACTTAAGGGACTTTTAGAAATATAATCCAAATCCAAGTCTTCAGAAAATCTCTTGGGAGCTTCGAGGTATCCTCTATTAATGGCAGTCCCTCCTTTTAAAATGAGTTGGTATGTTTTGGTTTTTTCAAATAGCTGATTTAATTGTTCTAATAATTCTGAAATTTTCGCGTCTTTACAAATATAATTAATTCCAAGCCCCGTTTTGACTGCAATATATTTGATTATTTCAGGATCAACCATAATACCACCATGATAAGATTCTATTTTTCCCAATATTGTCTACAACTCTCCATTTCTTGTTATATTCTCCCTTAGACCCCTGAATTGCTAATAATTTTGTGTTCGTTTTAACTTTTCTTCTTAAAGATTGTAAAATTTGTTTGGGGATCTCTATATTTGTCTCTGTATTTAGTAAATCTAGGATATATCCAATTTTCTGAGCCATCGAATTTGAGGAAAACTTTTCTATATAACCAAGTATAACTTCCCAGTTCAATTCCCCTATTCTGTAAATTGCCTGAGTAATTGTAGCGTACCCTCCAGCAAATTGCGGTTTAATGAGACAATCATAAATTGTTTTTTCGCGCGTAGAGACGTAATAATTCTTATAATGCGTAATTCCAATAGCCTTTTCTCCTAATGCTACCGCTTTGATTAAATAATTTCCAATCTCTTCGGTTCTTGAAATGTTCCACGTAGCAATGAAAATCATGAACGGTTCATAATCTATCAAATCATATATTTTCAATGCAGAACTAAATGCCAAATACCCCTTAAATAATGCTAGACCCACGAGATATGGATCTTTAATAATTGGTTTCTCAGTAGGAATTTCTTGAATAAGATAGTTTTCTCTCTTTAATCTATACAAATATCCCTTCTTTTTAAGGCTTGAAATTATTTTATTTATTTTTTTAGGATCTTTGTGAAAAAATATATCTTTTATTTGTTCACTTGTAATTATCCATATATTTGACCTACTTAAAAGATTAAAAACTTCCTGTTCTGATTTGGTAAGGTAGACATTCTCACTCATATAATACCCTATTACGGAACTATCCCTATAAAATTTTCACTATAATTTTTATAAAGACTAGTTCTTTTAAAATTTTGAAATTCAAAATTTTATTCCTTTTAAAATCCTAGCAAATTCTTAAACACTGGTTCTTTAGAAATAACTTGCCCTGCGTAGAATCCCTTCTGAACTTTTTCCCTCATCTCATCTATGTATTTTTTATATCCTTTTCGGATTATTTTTTTCAAATTTTCAACATTCCAATTCATATAACGGCGCGTAATTAATCTGAAGTAGGTACAATTATCTGTTATCATCGATGGTATCTGCTTTTCTAGTATAGTTCGGCACATATGGAATAATTGAATATCTGGACATTCTGCACATGTTAAATATCCTCTTTCCTCGCAGCAAATAGCAATTGGACATGATTTAGCAACTCCTGCCCCTGCTCCGCATCCAAGACAATTAGGTGATCCTACAAATTTTCTGAGAACTCGCTGAAAATCTTTAAAATCCTCATATTCAGAATTTTCTTTAGAAGGAATCTTTTCTTCTGCAATAATTTTCAGGATTCGCTTAAAACTTTGGTATTGCTTAGTATTTACCCCTAAGAAAAAACATCCGATTCCATCATCATAATTCACTTGATCCATGACTTCTAATAGATGTTCTGCTGCATTTTTGACTTTTTCCTCACTTAACCCTAGATTTTCAAACAATTCTTTGGCATGTGCCTTGGCTTTTCCCAAATAGGCATCACAAGCACCACAAAAAATCCCACATTTCCCTAAAATTGCTTTGTCAGCTCTAGTTAGCTGGTCTTTATCGGCTATTTCAATGGTATTCTGTTGATCTTTGTTAGAGGTCATTACATAAATTAAGGAACTTCTATTAAAGTATTTTATGATTTTTTTTCGTAATCAACGTAAAAATAATCTTTTGAGGCAAAATTTATGAAAGAACCAAAATTGCGAACTTTAGTTCATAAAAAAATCTCATTTGCTGGCAAAATTCCCCAAACCGCTCCAGATTGTTTTATTGCTCCCAATTGCTTTCTAATTGGTAATGTGATTTTAAAGAAAAATAGTAGTATTTGGTTTGGTGCGACTCTCCGAGGCGACACGGATCTATGTCAAATTGGAGAAGGGAGTGCCATTATGGAACAATGTTACGTTGAAAATTCGATTATTGGCGACCAAACTATGATCTCTCATGGAGCCATCATTCATAAAAGTCAGATTGGAAATAGTGTTCTTGTTGGAATAGGCGCACGCATAATTAATGGCGCGAAAGTTGGAGATAATTGCCTGATTGGGGCTGGGGCTTTGATTCTTCCTAATACAGAAATCCCTCCTAATTCAATTGTCATTGAAAAAGGCAAGATAATTCGTAAAACCACCGACAATGACCTAAAATACATCCAAGAGTCAGTCCAAGAAGTCCAAAGAAAAGCAAAAATGCTTAAAGAAATCCTTCAAAGACAAACAGGTTGAAAAAAATTGAAAATAGATTTTAACTTCCATTCTTTTTTTTCAAGATTGCTCTAATAACGCATTTAGGATTTCTTCATCGGAATAGATTCCTTCAGGTGGCTCTAGAATCTTTTTTAGCGTAATTGGTTTATAATCTAAGCGATAAGCGGTTCCTGCACTTTCCACTCCTGGAATTGTCGTTGGTATTACAATGTGAGAAATTTTCGTTGTAGGCGTTTGCTGATAATCGATACAAATGATCGGAATTTTTGCAAATAATTTACAGACATGAAATGGTAGATTTGAAATGGGATCTGCACCTACCACTACCAAAAGATCTATTTTATCTTGTTTCAAAGATTCTATCAAGAAATTTGGTGTTTGTGTGGGAGGACTCGATTGAAAATCTGCATTCAATTCAAGATTGACGTGTTTTTTTAAATTTAGATTGAATCCAACAGCATTGTACCCTCCATCAAGAGGAACTGCCCCGATTTTTATTCCTTTTTGATTCACAGTTTCAAAAAATCGGAGTAATGTATCCATATTTTCTTGAGTTTTTGCGTAGCCATTCCCGAAGAACAAAACCCCGAAGTTCGCTTCTTTAATAATATTTGCAACATTATATATCGTTTTTCGCGGGATATTTGCAATGATATCTTCCGTAAGTGATTTTCCTTGGATAATCTGAATCAATGCTTCTAGAAGTGCTTTATCTTCTCCAGGTTCTATTTGTAAAATTTCTTCGGAAAATTTCGTCATATCTGTTTTTCTAATATCTACTGAAATGGCTACTCTATCTTCGATTCCCCGGTCTGTATTTGCGCCTCTTGGAAGGAGTGCAAATTTACTCAATAGCCGAATATGCGATGCAGTTGGATTACATCCCCAAAATAAAAGTAAATCCGCATTATCTTTAATATCCTCTAATTGTGGAATTTGAATATTTTTGGCATTTAATTGTTGTAATACAATTCCTGTTGTGGAGTTCGTGGCGCAATCAATGCCTGCCTTAAATTTCTGTGCAAGCTGAATACCTTTCTGTTGTGCTTCAGAAGTTGTGGATGCCCAACCATAAAAGAAAGGATTCTTTGCTTTTTTCAATAAATCAATGGTCTCCTGTATCGCATCTTCATAGGATATTTCTTGCTGTTTTCCATTAATCCGTTTTAAGGGTGATAATAGACGATATTTAAAAGCGATTTGATAGTATCGCCCATATCCTCGTGCACATACATGATGCGTGGTTTTAATTTTTCCGTTTTCGAGTTCTACAACGATATCATCACATAAGAGTGAGCATCCAGTACAAACGACATTTGATTGTAGGTCTCCCATATTCTCACCTTAATATTTCTATTGCACGTGTGGGACAATACATCTCACAAATTCTACAGTTAGTGATGGGCGGTTCGTATCTTCGACAAATTTTCAGATTCACGATCTTTGCTTTACTATCAAGTACCCTAAAAATTATCTTGTCATTACTTGGATCTGGCCCACTTCCGCCTTTGCATGCATCACAAACTCGTGCATTCGGCGGACAGGCTACAACACAATTTCCACATCCTGTGCAAAGATCTTCATCTAATGTAATCCCAGTTTCCAAAGCTCCTTCGGCTGGTGCCAATAGTTCCTTTAATTGTTCATAGTTTGCTTGATACTTCGATTCTAATAAGATTGGACATTCATCAAGCTTCCTTTCCTGATTAAGTAGTTTAGTTGCGAAAGCCATACAGGTAGATTCTCCACATTCCTTACAGTTTGTTTTTGGAAGCAATTTATATATTTGAAAGGCGTTTAATCTCCCCAATAACTCTACTCTCCTACAATTTCCTTGATAAAGGTATCTATTTTCGTTACTTCTTCCTTTGTCGTTTCAATGTTAGCTTTAAACCAGATCTTATTCTCTTGAAAATCTTTTTCATCAATAAGTTTATTCGCCCATGGACCGTTTGCAATAACAATAATTCCTTCACTGGTCTCAAATTCATTACTAACTGCTTTGACGATCACTGAGCCACTGGCAGTTGTAATCTTTAAATTCCCTTCCTTCAGCCCTAATCTTTTCAAATCAGCCGGATGAATGAGACAAACTGCCGAATTTTCTAAATATTCTTCAGATAATTTCCCATATCGTGCTACTTTTTCTAAATTAATAGTCCGCCCAATTGTAATAATCATTTCTATCTGGGGAACTAACGACTTAAAGAAATCCATTTTAATCTCCTTTCCTCAATTGAATCACATTTTTTCTACAAAATTGCGTACAATTCATGCAAATATCCCGTATTTTTTCCTGATAATCCTTGCATTTTTCCTTATTTACTTGGAGCTCCTCCTCATAACTAAGTGCATGAGCCGGACAACTATTCACACAATCCTGGCAGCCTCTGCATTCCTTCTTATTTGTGACATACGGATAATAAAATTCCATTTCAATCGAACAAATTTCTCGATTAATAAAATGATTATGGTAAAATTTGTAAGAATTTTAAATCTTCCTTTTGGAATAATTGGAAAAAATTTAGGTTAAATGAAGAATGAATCTTGTATTTAACTGAAAAATAGGTTTATTTCGGGATCAAAGACTGATTTTTCTCTTTATTTAGGTAGATTTCACCTTTTTTCTTCGATTTAGGTGAGATATTTGCGAAATCGCCTTCAAATTTCAAGTAATTTCCGGTAATTTTTTCAGTTTCACTCAGCTCGATTTCATTAACTTCTCCCACATAGGAAAAAGAAGGTAAAATTTCCGAAAGTTTCCCATTAATGATGATCTTACCACCGCTCATCTCGCCCCCTACTCTAGGATCCACATCGCCATCTACTATAATCGTTCCCAAGTGCATGTGCGTCCCCAGAAGCGCTCCTGCATTGCCTTTTATATGAATCACTATTGTTTTTCCACGTAACCAGGATCCAGCTTCCACGCCACAATTTCCATGGACCATAATTTTCCCCTTTGAACTACCCCGCCAAGTTCCTCGCTTGGCGGCGCCTAAATAATTACCTGCTGAACCCTTTACCTCAAACTCGCCGCCTTTTATTTCCATTGCACAAAAATCAGCACAATTTCCTTCAATCGTTATTTTTCCTCCTTTCATATCATCGCCAGTATGCATTCCCGCATTGCCTTTGATTATTATTTCACCTGCAGACATTCCACTCCCAATATATTTCACCCGATCAACATTCCCATTGATGATGATCTTAATATTGGCTGGATCATCTGCAGAATTTCCCTTCACATCAAAAAATTCGCCGAGCTCTTTCTCTCGGTTCCCTTTTAAAATCTTCATCTTTTTTATATCTTCAATGCTCTTTCCTGCGACCAAATTAGGTGTTATTTCTACTTCCAACGGAACCGTTGGTAATTCTTTCGGGGTTAAGGTAAGCTCTGCCATTAATCTTTCTCCTTTTTCTTCTCTCTATACAATACGATGCTTAAAAAATCCATAAGGCATTATACAACCTAAAAAGAATTGAAACCTATATAAAAACTCATCGCTATATCGCACTTTAAAATTTATCCCTTAAAGATTATGATTTATCTAGAAAGCCATATTAACTGTTCGTTGAGCCACATTCTCTATATGAGCCATTTTAGGCATTAATACTCATAAAATGCGGTCTTTATGAACTTAATAATTAAATCTTCCCAAAATTCTTCATGTCATATTACTCATTTCAATTATGAATTTTATTTTCAAATTATGAATAAGATTTTTTCTCTAACTTGGAATAATGGTATTTATAATAGTTTAATGAGCTCATGTTTCGAGATATTATTCCGAATATAGTGGAATTGTGATGTTATGTGTTCCAGATTCAAATTCTTTTTGACGAATTACAACATATCCTAATTTTATTAATAATTTTATTAACCTTTTTTTAATCTTACGTGACTACCTTTTTGCCGAATTACAACATATCCTAATTTTATTAATAATTTTATTAACCTTTTACCGCTGACTACTGGTAGTTTTCGCAATAGAAGAAACCTCAAATTCTGAGATCGATAAAATTTTTATATCATGCCCACTTCCTAAAAGTTCATCGAAATGTACTGATACTGCTTCCTTGATGTTATCTACTAATTCATCTAGTGATTTTCCTTGGGTAAATATATCTTCACCAATTGCACGAGCACACCAATATTTTCCATCATTATAAATTTCAAATTTTAGTAACATAATTTTGCCCTTTGAAATGATTCTAACTCAAAATAATAAAACCTTATTGATATAAGAATACTTTTAAATTCAATTCAAGTACAATTCAAATACCAAAATTCAATTACCTCAAAATAAGGGAATTACAATGAACTTAAAAAAAATTCTCCTTGTAAGTGCGATAGCATTAATGGTCTGCGGACCTTTGCTTTCCTATACTTCTACCTTTCAAAATGTTGTGCTAATAGACGATGATTTTACATCATTCGATGGAACTAAAATAACTGGTACCGTTATTCTTCCTAAAGGACATCAACCTAGCGATAAAGCTCCTCTTATCGTTTTGATGCATGGCTATACAGCGTCCAAAGAATTTTTCTACCCGCTAGCTACTGAACTTGCCCGGCATGGGTATGTGTGTTATACTTTCAATGCCAGAGGGCATCAAACTTCAGGGAATGAGAGTACGGTTGCATACCTTGAGGTTCGCGATTTCCAAGAAGCAATTACATATATGTTATCAAAGAATGGCACCTACGGCATTAATGTTACGCAAGTAGGGATTATTGGACATTCACATGGGGCTATGACAGCTACGATAGTAGGCGCGACCGATCCTCGCGTTAATGCGACGATTCCCATTTCAACAGGTGCTAATACGTCAGTGTTACTTGGAAAATTTGGCTTAATCAGTTCATATCACGTGTATGCTTCGCTTTTAAACTTAAACATTAATTTGTCAGATCCAGACGAGCTTTGGTTACGCTCCCCAATTAGATATGTCAATAGTTCATATCCATCGAACCTTCTCCTCATCAATGGGGAGTATGATGAAGCTTTCAGCATTCAGGAGAACAAGGAGATTCTTGCAAAAGCCATTTGGAACGATAGTGCTCTGGCGAATAATGTTGTTCCAGGTGTGATATACAATGCAACGGGAAATATGCGAAAATTGGTAGTGGAATCGAATGTGGAGCATTTAATGGAAGCATTTATGCCACAAACTTTCAATGAAACAATAACATGGATGGATCTAACGTTTTATGGCGGACTTCGAGAACCTGTAAATACTACTCCACTAATGCTCATGTTTCTAGGAATTCTGCTCACGCTTTTCGGCGGGCTTGTTGGATTCTTTGTATTTACTTCCTATCTTGCTAAATGGCTTAGAAAAAATGTAGAACCACCGCCGACCATTGCACAAGATCTTGAAATAAAACAAAAAGGTATTTGCTTTGCGGCGTATATCGGATTATATGCAGGAATCAATGCACTTATTCCCTTAATTGTCTTTAATATTCCTGGGCTCCACGGTTGGATTCCAAATCTCTTCGTTGATCTCCTTGGCATAATTTCTGTCTTCACAGCGTTACTTGCCGTACCTGTAGTGCTGTTTCTCCTTTGGTATGAAAAGAAGACCTTAGGAACAACATTGGCGGATTATGGGCTAGCTAAACAAGGAATGGCACAGTCGGCCATCTTGGGAACTATCCTTGGATTCTTTCTGGTCGGTATTCTGGCATTAGCCGTTTCTGACTTTATCTTAGACCTTGTCATCGATGATGTTGTTGTTTTCTTAATTACTTTCCTAACATCTCTCCCATATATGTTTGTTACAGAGCTTCTATGGCGTGGATTCATCCAGACAAAACTCTCAAATTATAATAAGTATATAGAAGTCATCGCCTCCGCCATTATCGTTGGAATACTTCAAGGCATAGGAATCTTCGCATTGATGCTTGTCACTATCCCCATGTTAGGTCTTCCAAATACCATACTTATCAATGAAAATCTGCCTGCACTCAACCTCTCACTATTATCCTTCATCGGATTCGGAGGACTCTATATTGGCTTGAGTATCTTCGCTGGTTGGATCTATCAACGATTTCGTAATGTGATCGGCACTACTCTTTTCCTCACAATTGTCTTCAGTTGGCTACTTGTCGCATGGCTTCCCCGTGTATTCTAAATTTATTTTTTTATTTTACACCAGATAAATATTTAATTGTCTTCATAATTCAGTTTTCTATAACCGTATTTAGTAGGTGAGAGTTCTAAATGAGTGAATTAGGAATTAAGGAAAGATCTGATAAAGATAAATATGCATCCACCTTGGATTCGCTGATAAACGAAAATGTCTTTGTCATGAAATACCTTTATGAGAATTTTTCAATGGAGGAAGTGGAAAAATATTGCAAATGGGACGTAGATCTATCCGTAGAACGAAGAATCGGTCCTTTAAAAAATGCCCTAATTCAAATGCTCCAAAAACTCGCGAAAAAACAGCTTTTGAATATGTTTATAAAAACACTGATCGATGAAGGGCAATTCCTTATTCCACTAAAATGTTATGAATCCATAGAAATTACAGATACTTCAGGTAAGATCGTAATTAATAAATGTCCCGCGAAAAAAAATTTTAATAAAGCGGTTAAAAAATTAGATTGCAAGGATTACCCATGGGCTTCAGAAGGATTAGGTTATTGTAAATATTGGTGCTCACCACTCTTTCAAAAATTCCTGAGTTATATAAAAGTTCCTTTGGAGATGGAATATACTAATAAAGGATGTATAATTACAGCCCGTTTTAAGGAATAATAATTTAAAAAAACTCTAATAATGTACATTTCTGCTGCTTTTTTTCCTCTTCATCAAGACGCTGTGCTTCATAAGCTAATCCACCTGCTACCTTTCTAATCATTTTTTCAGGCAGGACTTTTCTTGCAAGGCGAATATTTTTCCGACTTTTTATATATTGCGAATCGTAATAGCATTCCCATGTTTTACTAGAAAACTTTTC
>Ga0180301_10001946_pt1 | contig 16182 bp, 13 predicted proteins | sample GuaBasSediGuay16_FD_121797 | JGI IMG/M metagenome (GOLD analysis project Ga0180301, IMG submission 121797) | Subseafloor sediment microbial communities from Guaymas Basin, Gulf of California, Mexico - Guay16, Core 4569-2, 12-15 cm | ecosystem: Environmental > Aquatic > Marine > Hydrothermal... | reverse complement strand
GTCGGGCTTATGTCCGCGTGAGATGAGGAAATGATAGTAATCGCTCCTGGCCTGCTTTTTGTCGGGGCTTGAGTAATACTTGTAATACCCATCTTCGATTGCGACCCATTCATCGAAACCGTGCTGGGCAAAAATCTCATCGCCGAGATGCCATTTACCCATATATCCGGTTTGGTATTCAGGCGAATCGATCATTTCAGGAAGACATTTCGTCTGGCTGGTTATCGGAATATTGTTATTGATTACCCCTGAAGTATGCGGCCAAAGTCCGGTCATGACCGATGTTCTGGACGGCGAACATACCGGCTGAGTGATATATGTTCGTTTGAAAACAAAGCTCTCGGAGGCAAGTTTGTTCAGGTTTGGTGTGTGTATCTTTGTGTTTCCATAGGCGGCCATAGTGTCCGCCCGCTGCTCGTCGGTCCAGATGAAAAGCAAATTGGGTTTTTGTCGCTTTAAGCCCTTGCCGGCGGCAAAAGATAACGAACATCCGGCCATCGGCAGTGATACCGCACTGAGGCCGGCATTTCTGATAAATTCACGTCGGTTCATAACATTCCAACTTTCTTATAAATGGTTTGTAAAGCCTGGCGTATCTTTTTCGGCTGCGACCGCATCACATCCTCGACGGGGCCAGGATTACCGGCAAGGGTACCAAAATCACCTTGAACTGTCGATATTTTTCTTTTCCGATGCCGTTTTTCCATGGTTGGGACAGGCCTTCTGCGATCTCCTTATATATGGAATCGCTGCCGAGTTGGCCGGATTCGGGGCTGATTGCGCGGCGGGTCTACTCGTTGACTTCGGGGCAGGCCATTATGTATTCGCGTACTCGGTCCATGTCGGCCATTGCTACAGCTACTTTGTCGTCTGCTGCGCCGTAATAGATGTAAAGCTGATTGGTTTCGGGCATGATGACTCCGCCGGTGACGAATGTAACGTCATTGACATCGCCCACGCGTTCATAAGGTTCCCTCGGGCCGAGCACCCATTCCTCGCATCTTCGCAGGACTCGCCACGGTTCGTCCCTGTCCAGAAGGGCCATTCCTGTGCGGTATATCTGGCTGGCGGTGGTGACGCGGACGCCGTGATAGAGTATGAGCCAGCCCTCGGGCAATTCGATTGGCTGGCAGGCCAGTCCGATCCGCGCCCCGTCCCAGAAGGCGGGCCTGGTCTTGAGCAGTACCCTGTGGTCGCCCCAGTGTTTGAGGTCAGGAGAGAGGCTGAGCCATATATGGGCTTCGCCGCGTACAAGTGGCCTGTGGATAAGGGCGAATCTTCCGTTGAATCGCCTCGGGAACAGACATGCGTCTTTGTCCTCCGGTGGGAGCATGCCGCCCAGACGGGCGAATGTTTTGAAATTGCGCGTGATAGCCAGCGAGACGATGGGGCCGCCTTCGCTGAACGACACATATGTGATAGCGAACTGCTTTTGCTCTTCGAGCCAGACGATACGCGGATCCTCCAGGCCCCACCGCTCTTCCTTGTTGCTCTGGTCGGCCTTCATGGTCGGTTTTTCGTCGATGACCCAGTCGGTCAGCCCGTCTTTGCTCCTGGCGCAGGTCAGATGTGAAAAACCGCGGAGTTCCTCGACGCGATTGAGGAGTAAGACTTCGCCATTGATCCTGATTGCGGCGGGGTTGAAAACGGAATTAATCGGGTAAGGCCACTTTTGCGCCGTCAAAATCGGATTGCCCTCATACCTGCTGAACAAGTTTGCGGCCAGTTTGGCACGGTTGAAAGAATCCATGAATATCTCACACAATACAGCTTATCGTTTGGGCACGTTATCTTTATTAGTTCGGCAATGCCGGTAAAAAGCTGAATGTTAATCGGGGTTTTTTGGAAAGGCAACTGAAAAATAGGCGACATTTTAGGCATGTGCGGAAAAAACAGGGGTTCGCCCCTACAAAATCCGGTCGGGATGAGGCGGGTCGCGGTATTGAGCAAAGTGTCTTCAATTCAGTATGGTTTTGTTTGCAGGCGGGTGCAGGATGTATTAGACTGACAGGCAGCGTATTATCGGGTGGTATGATCGGTGAGTCAGTGAGGCAGGTATGGCCGGACGAAAGAAGATAAAAGTGGATGCGGCTGTGGCGAAGCAGCGGGTTCAGAAGATATTTCCGATACTGAAGAAGACCTATCCTGACGCCGGGATCGCTTTGCATCATGACAATGCCTTCGAGTTGCTGATCGCGACGATTTTGTCCGCCCAGTGCACGGATGTGCGTGTGAATATTGTAACCAGGGACCTGTTTGTGAAATACAAGGGGCCTGGCGACTTTCTGAAGGCGAAGAACTCGCAGATTGAAGATGAGATTCGTTCGACGGGTTTTTATCGGAACAAGGCGAGGAACATTCAGAAGTGCTGCCGTATGCTGGTGGAGGAATTCGATGGTGTTGTGCCGCGTACGATGGAAGAGTTGACATCGCTTCCGGGCGTTGGGCGGAAGACGGCCAACGTGATTCTCGGCAACGCTTTTGATACGCCCGGAATCACCTGCGACACGCACGTGATTCGCCTGAGCCGTCGTTTGGGGCTGTCGGAAAACGCCGATCCGGTGAAACTGGAGTTTGACCTGATGGAGATTGTTCCGAAGCGAAAGTGGGGCGGCTGGTCGCTGTTCAGTCATCTGCTGATATGGCACGGTCGTAATATCTGCAAGGCCCGCAAGCCGGACTGTCCGAATTGTCCGATTGCGCCGCACTGTCCGGCGGCGAACAGGCCCGAACTGTGGTGATTTGGCTTATGTCGACGTCTGTTTGGGACGATAATGATACTGTAGCCGGGTGCGACTACCCTTTGTTATTCCCGCGAAAGCGGGAATCCAGAATAGAACAGCTTCCGCCGCAGGCGGTTTCCTGTTTTTTCTACACATGACCAAAATGTCACATATTCTGAAAATAGTTGAATGGAGTAGTTCATGAGTGCATTAAGCCTGTCCACCGAAGAGCCGTGGCGGATATTCAGGATCATGGCGGAATTTGTCGAGGGTTTCGATGAACTTGCCAGCGTTGGGCCGGCCGTATCGATTTTCGGCTCGGCAAGGACGCCCGAGGGCGATGAGTATTACGAGTTGGCGAGGAAAACCTCGTATGAGATTGCCAAGGCCGGCTTTGCGGTCATTACCGGCGGCGGCGGCGGGATTATGGAAGCCGCTAATCGGGGCGCATTTGAGGCGGGCGGGCGCAGCATCGGGCTCAATATCGAGCTGCCCGTGGAGCAGACCCCCAACGAGTATCAGAATCTGTCGCTTCACTTCAGGTATTTCTTCTGCCGCAAGGTGATGTTCCTCAAGTACGCCAACGGTTTTGTTGTCATGCCGGGCGGATTCGGCACGATGGATGAGTTTTTTGAGTCGTTGGTTCTCATCCAGACGCTCAAGCAGGTCTATTTCCCGGTCATTCTCATGGTCAGCGAGTATTGGCAGGGTCTCCTGGACTGGATAAAAAATACCATGTTAGATAAGCATGGTTATGTATCGCCCGAAGACCTCGATGTTTTCACCGTTGTGGACGACCCGGCCGAGGCGGCGAAGATTATTGTCGAGTTCAAAGAGACCAACGGTCGCGGCGGGCTGCAGCAGCCTCCTGGTCTGAAGAAGAGCGTCTATCATCACTGATCGGCCGCTTCGATTGCATTAGTGAAGTGTTTTAGAAGGTAATCCTTTTCCGGACCGCCCAGATGCTGCCAGGGCAGGATCTCATCGGCGGCAAAACTCCTTTGTGCGGCGGTGTCGGCGGCGGCGCCGTGTTCGGCGAATGCCTCGGTCCAAATGCTATAGTCAAAGCATTCACCCCACAGGTCGAATTTTGCGCCGTTTCGCCATGCCGTTTCTATGACGTCCGCCATGCGGCGGTCGCCCCTTGCGATTGCCGATTCGAGGATGCTGTTTTCAATGTTGTGAAACTTGAACTGCAGGAAGCGGGCGTTGAGCTTTCGCTTTTGCCGAAGGATCAGATCCTTTGCGTTTTCAAAATACTCCCTGTCTTTTTGGCCCAGCCAGCCGAACGGTGTGTGGGGCTTGGGCACAAGCCAGCTCACGGCGACGTTGATTTGTGCGACTTTGCCGTCGACATCTTTTCTGAGTCGCGCCAAGGTGTGCGAAAGCTCGGCAATCCGGGCGATATCTTCTTGTGTCTCGCCGGGCAGGCCCACCATGAAATAGAGTTTGAGCCGCTGGAATCCGGCCTGGTAAGCTGCCCGGACGCCTGCAAAGAGGTCGATGTCGCTGATGGGTTTGTTTATGACTTTGCGGAGTTTCTCGCCGGCTGCCTCGACTGCGATGGTCAGTCCGCTCTTGCGAACGGAGGTAAGCATTTTCGGCAGGAGCCGGAGCTGCTGCTTGACTTTGAGGCTTGGCAGTGAGATTCCCACATGATGCGGCTGGAAGTATTCCTGCAGCCGGGTGACGAGTTCTTCGAGGTCGGGGTAGTCGGCTGTTGACAGGCTGAGCAGGCTTACGGTGTCAAAACCTGTGGCCAGATAGTTTTGTTTTGCGATTTCGAGAACCCTGTCAACACTGCGATACCGGATGGGGCGACGACAGAAACCTGCCTGGCAGAAGCGGCATCGGCCGGGACAGCCGCGCATAATCTCGATGCTGATGCGTTCGTGAATCGCCTTGACGAAAGGCACGATCGGCTTGAGCGGGACCGCCGAGCTGTCCAGGTCGTCAACGACGGCGTTTTCAAATCGTGTGGGCAGATCCGAGCGACCGGCTTTGAAAGCCGCTATTGTGTCGCCTTCATACTCGAAGGTATATAGCGACGGAACGTAAACGAAGTTGAATCGTTTTGCCGCTTCCAGGAGAAAATCCTTTTTCGAGGTTTTGGAATTCCTCTGTTGTCGAAACAGGTCCAGCAGTTTTACGGTTGCTTCTTCGCCGTGGCCGAGGACGAACATATCCACAAATTCTGCGATTGGCTCGCAGGAGTTTGAGACCTGTCCGCCGGCAATGACGAGGGGGTCGTCTTCGGCGCGGTCGCTCGATCTGAGGGCCAGACCCGCCAGGTCCAGCATGGTGAGCATGTTGGTATAGCAAAGTTCGTTGTTGAGGCTGAAGGCGACGATGTCAAAATCGCCTACGGCGGCCTTGGATTCAAGCGTAAAAAGCGGGATATCCTTGTCGCGGAGGACCTGTTCGGCATCGGTCCAGGGACAGAACACACGCTCGGCCGCGACGCCGGCGATGCGGTTGGCGACTTCGTAGATGATCGCAAGACCCGTATGGCTCATCGCGATTTCATACACATCGGGAAAGCAAATCGCCACTTTCACATCGCATTTGGACAGGTCTTTTTTGATCTGGTTGACCTCTCCGCCGATGTATCGGCCCGGCCGACGCACGCAGGGCAAAAACTCCCTGTCGAGGCGCCGGCTTAATAGTTGCACATCTTTGCTGTTCACAGGCGTATTATACGACAATAGAAAGATTTGTTGAATAAATTATGGCGACTATTTAGAATCAGGCTTTCTGCAGGGATTGAAAGGTTTGCGTGTGAATAACAAGACTGTTCGGATGCTGGTTTCCATTGCGATTATTGTCGTTGTCGCGCTGCTTGTCCGCAATCTGGCGGCGCCCAAAGGGCCTCAACTGCAATCCGGGTTCGGCGGCGGTCGGCTTGTGATGGGGACGTTTGCCAACATTACGGCGGTTGCCTCCGATGACGAGACGATCAAGGCGAGTATAGAGGCCGCTTTTGACAAGCTCGTCGAAGTGGACGAGATGATGAGCGATTACAAGGCCGATTCGGAGTTGTCGGTTGTCAACCGGGATGCGTTTGCCGGGCCGGTAAAGGTCAGCGACGAACTCTTCGAGGTCTTGAAGGCTTCGGTTGATTACAGCAGGAAAACACAAGGCGCCTTTGATATCACCGTCGGTCCGGTTGTCGAACTGTGGCGAAGGGCGGCGAAGGACGGTAAAAAACCCGGCGAAGAGGAGCTCGCTGAAGCCAGGGCCGGAGTAGGCTACGAAAAGCTCATCCTGGATGAGGAGAACAAGACGGTTCGTTTTGCCGTTGTTGGTATGAAACTGGATTTGGGGGCTATCGCCAAGGGCTATGGTGTCGATCGGGCGATCGAGGAAATGAAAAAGGCCGGCGCCGCCGGCGGACTGGTCGATGTCGGCGGGGACATTTGCTGTTTCGGCGCCTCGCCCAAGTTCGACAACATCTGGCGCGTGGGGCTGGAGGCCCCGTCGGGTGTGAGCGACTATCTTCTCGTGCTCAAGCTGTCCGATACCGCTATCGCCACCAGCGGCGATTACCGGCGATTCGTGGTGGTGGATGGCCGGCGATACAGCCATATCATCGACCCGGCGACAACGGCAAGCGCAGGCGAACTGACAAGCGTTACCGTTATCGCCGCCAGGGCAATGGACGCCGACGCACTGGCGACGGCGGTCAGCGTGATGGGGCGGGCCAAAGGCCTGGGACTGATCGAATCCATAAACAACGCCGAGGCCATAATCATCCCGGCGGACAAGAAACTCGAATTTGTCAAGACAAGCGGCGCCGACGCTTACATACGGAAATAGTACCTCGAATGAATGCGTCCGGCAAATAGCCTGTCGTAGTGTAAAAAGGAATTATTCCAATTCCTCATGCAGCAATGGGGCAAAAAATCCCTCATAAGATTCGGCTGTTCTTCTTGCTCATAATGCATTTGGGCGGATATGTCAAGCAATCTCCAATAATACACTCTGGAAAGCACAAAGCAGAATCCGCAAATTTCCCATGACTTTTTCATCCGGATTCTGTATAATCTGTCCTGTGGCGGACTTTTATGCATGGTCGCCGACAAGAACCGTTGTATTGATCGTAAAGGTAAAGCGTGTTTACATCAAAAGAAATCAGAAGTACGTTCATTGACTTCTTCAAGGACAGGGGCCATCAGTTTGTCCCCAGTGCGCCCGTTGTTCCCATCGGCGACGAGACGCTGCTGTTTATCAATGCCGGCATGAACCAGTTTAAGGACATCTTTCTCGGCATGACAAAGCCCGACTACACCCGCGCCGCCAACAGCCAGAAGTGCATCCGCGTCAGCGGCAAGCACAACGACCTCGAAGAAGTCGGCCTGGACACCTATCACCACACCTTTTTCGAGATGTTGGGCAACTGGTCCTTCGACGATTACTTCAAGGCCGAAGCCATCGAGTGGGCGTGGGAACTTCTGACAAAAGTCTATTCTATAGACCCGGACAAACTGTGGGCAACGGTTTATGAAGGTGATCAAACCGACGGCAGCGACCCGGACCATGAGGCGGCCGCACTCTGGACGAAAGTTACACCCATCCCAAAGGAGCGGGTCCTCTATTTCGGCAAGAAGGACAATTTCTGGGAGATGGGCGCCTCCGGGCCGTGCGGGCCGTGCAGTGAGATACATATCGATCTCGGGCCCGACATGTGCGACAGGAAACACGTCGCCGGCCACAAGTGCGCCGTAAACTCCGGCTGTGCGAGATTCATCGAACTGTGGAACCTCGTATTCATCCAGTTCAACCGCCTCGGCGACGGCACACTGGAAAAACTCCCCGCAAGATATATCGACACCGGCGCAGGGCTCGAGCGAATCGCCGCCGTCCTCCAGAACAAGCAAAGCAATTACGACACCGACCTGTTCATGCCCATCATCGACGCCATCGCCGACCTGACCGGCCACGAGTACACATCCAGCCTCGAAAGCTAAACCGACAGCGCATTCCGCGTCATCGCCGACCACATTCGCTCGCTGACATTCGCTGTTACCGACGGCGTAACCCCCTCCAACGAGGGTCGCGGCTACGTCATGCGTCGCATACTCCGACGCGCCGCAAGGTTCGGCCGAGTCCTCGACGCCCACGAGCCCTTCATGTACAAACTCGTCGGCGTACTCGCAGACACCATGGGCGATGCGTTCGGCGAAGTCGCCGAGAGAGCCGACTTCGTCGCAACCGTCGTCGAAGCCGAAGAAGCCGCCTTCGGCAGAACCCTCGACAGAGGCCTTGAGATATTCACCGCCGCCGCCGAAACCGCCCAAAAGAGACCCGACAAGACAATCAGCGGCGAAAACGCCTTCCAACTCTACGACACCTTCGGATTCCCGCTCGACCTCACACAACTGATGGCCCGCGAGCGAGGCCTGAAGGTTGATACGGAAAAATTCGATGTACTCATGGAGATTCAGCGCATCACATCGCGTTCCTCGCGCAAGGCTGATTCCCTCAAGAGCGCATTGTCAGGTGTGCAGCTTCCGATGACGGACGATTCGCTCAAGTACGAAACCAACACATGTTCGGCCAAGGTTGTTGGCTGGACGACGTCTGGTGATTTTATCAAGGAAGGCGATTTCTCACAGACCGACAAAGACGTTGGCTTAATACTGGATCATACCTGCTTTTACGCCGAAGCAGGCGGTCAAGTTGGCGATACCGGAAAAATCGAAGGGCCGGATTGGTGTTTTGAGGTAGAGAGGACGAGCAAGATTGCTGATTGTGTGATCCACTCAGGCAAACTCCAGGGAGGAACCATTCGAGCGGGGCAGGAAGTAACGGCAACTGTAGGCAAATTCCGCCAGGACACGCAGAAGAATCATACAGCCACCCACTTGTTGCAGTGGGCTCTGCAGCAGGTGTTGGGGGAATCGGTGCACCAAAAGGGTTCAGAGGTCAGTTCGACGCACTTGCGGTTCGACTTTACGTATCCGAAGGCACTTTCGACTGAAGAACTCAAAAAGGTTGAAGGGCTTGTTCGTAAAAAGATTGACGAGAATGTCGCTGTTACATGTGTCGTCATGCCGATCGACGAGGCGAAGAAACTCGGCGCAATGGCGCTCTTCGGAGAAAAATACGGACAGCGCGTCCGCGTAGTCGGCATCGGCGCAGCCAACGACGCACAAATTACACAGGCCTTCAGCCGCGAGTTCTGCGGCGGCACGCACCTCGACAGCACCGGCCAAATCGGCGGCTTTGCGATCATCAGGGAAGAGAGCATCTCAGCCGGCGTCCGCAGAATAACCGCCCTCACCGGTGCGGGACTCGTCGACTACCTCCTCGAAAGAAGCAAAATTGTCGATAACCTCACAACCCTGCTAAAGGCCCCGCCCGAACAGATCACCGGCCGAGTCAAAAAGCTCCTCGCCGACAACAAAAAACTCGCCAAAGACCTAAAATCCGCCGCAAAAAAAGGCGGAACCGACACAATAGCAGAATCCGCACAACTCCTGAAAACGTGCGAAAAAATCGGCGAAACATCCATCATCACAGGCGCCCTTTCACCATGCCCCATCGACCAGGCCCGCCGGGCAATCGACAGCCTCAAGAAAAAAGCAAAATCAGCAGCAATAGTCTTAGGCATCCCCGAAGGCGACGACAAAGTAATGCTCTTGGCCGCCATGACCGACGACCTCATAAAAAAAGGCCTAAAAGCCGGCGACCTGATAAAGAAAATCGCCCCGATAGTAGATGGCCGAGGAGGAGGTAAGCCTCAAATGGCGCAAGCAGGAGGAAAAAACCAAAAAAACCTCCCCCAAGCCCTCGAAAAAGCAACAGAACTAATAAAAACCCGCCTAACCTGACCCTTCCAAAGACTGGCATGACCCCCAAAAACTGTACCATTGCGAATTAGAGGGCATCCGATAAAAATGAGGAAACTGCACAAAAAAAACGTTATACCGAGGGCCTAAAGCGACCCTATATAATAAGCGGATGCAAGGCGGTCGCTGGAAAGGTTGTTGATTGAATCCGTCTCCTTTCCTCTGAACGGGCTGTGAAGAGAAATGCAACAAACTTAAAGTGATTCGCAGCGTTTAGAGTAGAAATAGTTTGTGGGCAGGGCCGTATTTTCCAGATCTTGATCTGATGGGTGGGCCTGGGAAATGGCGCCTCTGCCCTTCTTGTTTGCGGGGGGGGGGAAAGTGCACCACCCGCCCCTTGACACACCGAGACCGGACTCATAGAATACTGTTATGGCTCACAGGTTGACAGGCAATAAGGCGGTTTTGAAACTGGACAAGCACAATGAGAGCCGGGAAATCGACTTCGAGTTGGATTACCTGGCCTCTTTGACTACTCAACAGCGCTTTCAAATGATGTTGCAGAAAAGCCGCGAAATGGCATTATTATCGAATCGAAATGGACGTCGAAAATCTACTCAAGTTACTAAAAGAACATAAGGTTCGCTTTGTGATCATCGGGGCAACGGCTTTCCCTGTCCACGGATATTCGCGGGCAACTCTCGATATTGATCTGTTTATCAAACCTGACGAGCCTAATGCCGGACGGACACACGAGGCACTCAAGTCATTTGGCTACGACGTCTCTGATATAACCGTCGATGACCTCCTCACCAAAAAGGTGCTGATACGGCAATATTTAGTTGAGACTGACATTCACCCGTTTGTAAAAGGCGTCACTTTTGATCGTATCTGGACGAACAGGGTAAAGGCTAAGTTCGGCGATGTTTTCGTCTGGTTCGCATCTCTTGACGACCTGATCAAAATGAAACAGGCTGCGGGGCGACCAAAGGATATCGAGGATCTCAAGTTCCTTCGAAGATTAAAACAAAAAAAGCCGAAACGCTGACCACTGCAACTATTGTCTTCCGCCATAAACACCAAACACAGTTGGTTGTAAATGCGCCGAGCAGGATTACGATCAAAAGGGGAATATTTGAAAAAACCTTCTCCACACCATTTCAACGCCGATCTCCTTGGTCGGTTTCTTATCGGCTGCAAAGGCCCCTCGGACCGTTGATTATCGGCCGGTGTACTCATCCAGCAACTTTCGATAAATGCGATAGTCCTCGAGCGATACGCCCGGCGGCGTCTGGTGATCGACGCTCGGTATAAATCCGCCCGAAGCCATCAGGGGCGTCAGCCTCTCGAATTCGGCGCGCATCGCCCGTTCGCCGTCGGCCATTACCATCTTGTTAAAATGTCCGATCATTCCAAGCTTTGGAAATTTTTCCCGCAACGCCATACCGTTTACACCTGCCTGTCGCTCAAGCGGCAATACTCCTTCGACGCCGTTGTCAAGAAGCCACGGGACAAGCAATGTGACATCACCGTCGGTATCTACTATCGTAAGCATGTCCATCTCTTTGGCGCGGGCAAGAAGCTTTGCATAATAAGGCGAGAGAAACTCGTCCATGATCGCGCGAGAGATCATTGGGCCGTTGTTGTAAGACATATCTTCGGCGATGGTCATAAAGACCGGATTGCCGATCTTTGCGATCTGCTCCAGTATTTCCAGGTTGAATGCGAGCAGGTCCTTGTTGATCTTGTGGAGCAGCTCGGGCTGATCGTAAAAAGCCAGCATCAGCTCGGTAAAGCCCATCATAGTTCGCGGAAACCAGAAAAATCCCTCCAGCGTGATCCAGATGACCGCCTGGCCTTTTTGCTGACGTTTGAGCCATGGCGACATTCCTTCAATGGCTTTGCCGTGATCCGGATATAAGTAACGGGTGTGCTTGAGGTAATCGTCCATATTTGAAACAATTCCCTCGACATGGTGCTGGGCGGCTTCGATGGTGGCCTCGGTGGTGCTGAACCAGTATTGCTTGTAAGGGTCCAAGTCGAAGTATTCGTGTATATCGAATATGTCCGTCAGATTAGCGTCCAAACCTTCGCCGTGCCAGCGTTTTATGGTTTCATCCCACCACATCGCCCATTCCCAGCGAGGCAGGCGATCGACTTGTTGAAACTTCATCACCGCTCGAAATCTCTCAACATGATTCATACGCTTGCCCTTACTGTTTTATCGCTGCTTAATGAATGTTCGATTGTATGGTAACCGGGCCTGGCAGACCGGAATCGAGGAATTTCCACTCTTTTCGGATTGTAATATTTGTCTTAGCCGACATTTCCCATTTTACCCCGTTAGAGGCTTACAACAAAACATTTCCTGTTTCCTCAAATCAACATATATCACACTATGCCGGAAGCCTAAAGCGTTAAACTCAAAGGAGTTGCAAGAAAATCCTCAAAAAAATTACAACTTTATTGGATGAGAGCTTTTTTTTTGTCAACCGGAGGGGGTGTATAATTGTCGAATACTGAGAGACAGGTGAAAAGCTTTGATGGATAGTACCGATAAAAGCCTGATTGACGCCCACGGGACGCGGCGGGAAAGTAAATAGCCACAGAGGGTGCAGAGAAAAAACGAAAAAGAAAAACATTATTGGGATTCAACAGATTTTAGGAGACAGAATTATGAAGAAGCAAACGAAAAATGTTGTTTGGGTGCTTGTGTTGCTGGCGGTGTGCGGTGCGGCCGAGGCGCGGATTAAGCTGGTGGCGCTGCCGGAGCGTGCGGCGACGGTGATCCGGCTGGACAACCCGAACGCCACGCTGATCGAGGAAGAGCGGGTGCTGACGCTGCAGAAAGGTCCAAATAAAGTGGATTTTTCGTGGAAGGGGGTCAGTATCGATGCCGACTCGATCCGGCTGACGGTTCTGGACCACCCCGACGAGGTAAGATTGCTCAATGTGAGCTATCCACCCAATGAGGCCGCTCTTGTCTGGGAGATCGCCGGCGACGGCGATTTCGCCGAGACGGTCCGGATCAGCTACCTGCTGAGCAATATCGACCGGCTGGTGGCCTACAAGGCGATAGCCGACAAGAAGGAGACGAAGGTGGACCTGAGGAGCTACCTTGTGCTTCGCAATTTCTCCGGTGAGGATTTTGAGGAAGCTCGGGTGCTTCTGGATTATGGCGAGGCGTTCGAGCAGGGTATCGATCACGAAGAGACCAAGCGGATGCTCTTTTTGAAGTCGCCCGAGGTTCCGATCACGAAGATATGGACGTGGGATTCGGCGAAGCTGCCCTGGGACCCGGAGAAGCTGGACAACAAGAATGTGGGCATCCCGGTGAGCTATCGCATCGTCAACAATGCCGACAGCGGCCTGGGCGAGTTTGCACTGTCGGGCGGCAAGGTGAGAATCTTCCAGGACGACGGGCATGAGAGCACGATATTCTTAGGTGAGGACAATACCGCCCTCGTGCCGGTCGGCGAGAAGACCGAGCTCTATATCGGCGACAGCAGGGATATTGTCGTTACGCAGAAGAAGATGCGGGACACGAAGATCAATCTGCGCAAGAACAATGCCGGCAAGGTGGTTCTCTACGACACCGACGAACTCATTACCGCCAAGATCGAGAACTTCAAGGACTCACCGGCGGCCTTGACCATGATCCAGCATATACCCGGCCAGTGGGATATGGAAAAATGCAACATGAAGTACAATCGCAAGGACGCATATACGCTGGAATTTGAGATCGAGCTGCCCGCACGGACCGACGACGGACCTGCCGTCAAGGAACTGGAGATGCACTATCATCGACGGAATGTCAGGTAGTATCGGACAAATCAACAGTAATGGTAACTTTTTAGCCACGTGTGCAAGAAACAGGAAACCGCCTGCGGCGGAAGCTGTTTTATGCTGGATTCCCGCTTTCGCGGGAATGACAAGCGAATTGTGGGAATGACAAGTTAAAGGAGCGATACCATGAAACGTGTAATGTTGACGACCATGATCATTGCGGTCAGCTGCAGCGCGTGGGCGAAGGTCGATTTGTCGACGCTGCCCGAGCGCGAGAGCACGCAGCTTACGATTTATAACTCCGCGGATTTGACGTTGGTGCGTGAGAGCAGGCCTCTTACGCTTAAAGAGGGTATGAACAGCTTGCAGTTTTCGTGGGCGAATACGCTGATCGACCCGACGAGTCTGGAAATGCTGCCCAAGGCCCATGCAGGCGAGATTGACATCATGGATTTGACGTATCCGCCGCGCGTGCGGAACCTCGGGCTGTGGAACATCAAGAGCCAGGTCTCGGGCAAGGCGCCCGTGGAGATCACGTACCTTACCAGCGGTCTCACATGGCGGGCCTTTTATATGGGCACACTGACCGAAAACGAAAAAACGATGCGCCTGCAGGGTTACGTGCGGGTAACGAACAACAGTGGCGAGGACTATGGCAATGCCCAGACGCGGCTGATCGTGGGTAAGGTTCACATTCTTGACCGAATCGCCGATCTCGCCCGCAGGCAGCACGCCTACGGCAGCCCGATCCAGGGGCCCGGACCGGTTAGCGGGGATGCAGCGGCAAGACCGCGTGATATGCTAATGAAGGCCAAGGCGTCTATGGCGGAGATTGCATACGCCGCTGCCGAAATCAAGGAAGTAAAAAAGGAAGGCCTCAGCGAATACTTCCTCTATACGATCGAGGGCGCCGAGACGATCGCCAACGGCTGGTCGAAACGTCTGCCGAGTTTTGACGTTGACGAGGTTGCGGTCATAAACCTGTACAAATACGAGGAAGAACGTTACGGGCGAAGCGTGGTGCGGTTTTTGAGCTTTAAGAACGATACCGAGCACAACCTGGGCGAGACGCCGATTCCCGGCGGGCTGCTCAAGGTCTACCGAAACGTCGACGACGAGCAGCATCTGGCATATACCGGGCAGTCGTCGTTTAAGTACATTCCGGTGGATGAAGATGTGGAGTTAAATCTCGGCGGTGTGTCCGATGTGGTGGTCGAACCGAAACTGATGGCCTATGAGACAGCCAACTACAAGTTTGACCGTCGGCGTAACATTTCCGGCTGGGACGAGGTTCGCACGTTTAAGGTCGAGGTCCGCAATACGCGGGACATCGCCGTCAAACTCGAGATCAAGCGAAACTTCAAGACCTCATACTGGGATTTGGACAATTCCGGCGATTTCGGCAAGTACGAAAAGGACGATCTCAAGACGGTCAAGTACACGATATTGCTCGATCCGCATACCAAAAAGCAATTCCAATATGTGCTTCGGACTTATCACGGCACGCGCCGGGAAGATTGGCGACGATAGCAGCGAATCGACGGCGTGCGGATTCTTTTCAAGCCGGCTCAGACCGCTGTCAGGCCGTGTGCTACGGCTTCGAGTTTTCGTTTTGCTTCGTAATAGACGTCGCGGAACAACGGGCCGGCATCGGCTGCTTTGACATTCTCTGCGAGGTGGGCGGGATTGACGGTTCCGACGATCACCGTCTGCACGTCCGGATGCGACAGTGTGAATCTCAAGAGAAATTCCGTAGGACTCTCACCGAAATCCCGCAACTGGTCCAGCTCGGCCTTGTGCCACGGCAGCCAGCGTTCTCTTTGGCCTTTGTAGGAAATGCCGGGTTCGCCCTGCGCGATTCCTCCCCGGATGACGGCGCCGATATCTCGTTGGGCGATTTTAGTAATCGAATCGGCATGCTCAGTCTGCATCGCCGAGTACGGGACCTGGAAGACATCAAAGAAATCCCATTCCAGGAACCGGTCGATAAACGGTAATGTGGTCGAGATACCGAGCCAGCGGGCCTTGCCCTGCGACCTTACGCGGTCCATAACGTCGAGCAGGTTGTTTCGCTCGACATCTTCGACCGTGGGATTGTGCAGTTGCCAGATATCGACACAGTCGGTTTTGAGTCTCTTGAGGCTCGTTTCGATGTTGTCCATGAGATTTGCCCCGGTCCAGACGTGGGGCGTCTCGTCGCGCGGGCCCTTATAAACAACGGTGCACCCGCACTTGGTCGCAAGATAGTATTCATCTCTTCGGTGAGCAATAAATTCACCGATAAACTCTTCACTCAGTCCGTAATCATACGAAGTGTCGATAAAATTGATGCCGCCGTCAAGGACGGCATTGAGGATTGTCTCGGCCTGGCGACCGGTGATCGGGCGCCCCTCCCAGATGCGCCTGCCGCGCAACTCCATCGCGCCGTAGCCCAGTCTTGTTACTTTCAGTCCTGTTCGTCCGAGAGTTCTTATCTGCATTGTCAGCCCCCTTATTCAAAATCGGCTCCGACGTTTTTTTTGCGGACCTCTTATCTTCTGCTATCATTAGATACGACGGTTGACTTTTTTCAGTGCGCCGAATATAAAGGCGATGTGGAAGGGTCCGTTATAATCCCGCTTCCGGGGTCGAGGCCGTTTCTGTATGTGTGCAAATTGAAGTTTTCGCAAAGGTTTTGACCATGCAGGCGCAATTGGGTATAATTGCCCCATCTTGTGAGGACTTAATGGCTGATATGATAGTGGACAATATGATAACACCTGCGGTCGTGATGATCGGTCCGCCGGAGGTGCTTATGATAATTATCGCCACGGCCGTCGTCATGATTATTATATTGCGAGGTCGCGGCAGGAGAAAATAGTGCGTCAAATTCGGCATTTGTG
>Ga0180301_10001944_pt1 | contig 16191 bp, 27 predicted proteins | sample GuaBasSediGuay16_FD_121797 | JGI IMG/M metagenome (GOLD analysis project Ga0180301, IMG submission 121797) | Subseafloor sediment microbial communities from Guaymas Basin, Gulf of California, Mexico - Guay16, Core 4569-2, 12-15 cm | ecosystem: Environmental > Aquatic > Marine > Hydrothermal... | reverse complement strand
TCCCGGTTTGACAGAAAGGGGAATAATCTTTCCCTCTTCTGTTTTTCTGCCTGGTCCCACGGCAATAACCTTTCCCTCTTCGGGCCTCTCTTTTTCCGCTGTCTCAGGAAGCAAGATGCCCGACTTTGTTTTTTCCGGTTCCTTAACCGGCTCAATTAAAATGTGGTCTGATAATGGCTTTATCTTCATAGGCCTTATTATAATTTAGATACCAAATACGGACCTCTAATATCCGTATTTAGCAAACTCGACCTTTGAGTGCTAATTATATATTAAACAAATTAAAAAATTTTGTCAAGTCCTAGCCTAAAAGCGGATTGCGGTTTAATTTAGACAAGGTGGCTTTGGAAACAAAATGATTTTAAAGGGAGAACAAAGGAACCTTTTTTAGGTTCCCTTAATCTTCTCCTCGAGATACAATGTTTCCCCATTAAATAAACAGAAGCGCCGGCGCCCTCAACCGGAGTCGAACCGGTGTTTGATGGCTGAGAACCATCTGTCCTGGGCCACTAGACGATGAGGGCAGGGGGAAAGTTTGCGCTACCACCCTATCATATTTTAAAAATTGCTTCAACCATCTCCAGCATCTCCGCCCCTTTCCGAATCGCTTCCCCAGCAAAAAATTGCTTCCCACTTAACATCCGACAGCAAAAGGCAAATTTGGCTAATAAAAACGGGTTTCCCTCCAAAGAAATGGCTGGAGAACTAAACCCCCTCAAACCTTCATTATTATTTTACCAAACCTAATTCCCAAATTAAAGATTTCCCTTTTATCCGCCTTATACAACCGAATATGCAACCCTCTCCAGTCATCATATTGCTTTAACCAGCACCATTATTGCGAGAATCACAAGAAATAATGAAAGCCCAATTTCTAACCACAGCGGTTTTGTCTTCAAAGACATTAAACTACCTATTCTGGCTCCGATTATTGAGCCTAAAATTACCGTTACAGCAGGAAGAAATGGTATATTGCCGCGAGACCAAAACACAATTGCTCCTCCAATTGCTGTAAAAATAGTTGCAAACAGTGATGTGGCTATTGCCTTTCGAATATTAAGTCCTATTATTTTTAGAAAAGGAGGAAATAGACTGCCGCCGCTACCTCCACGGAGAATTGTTAAGAAATTGAGAAAGAATGTCCCTAAAATGATAATCTTTGCACTTGGGTCAATTTTTTGAGCAATTTCTGGGAAAATTCTACCAAAATAAATCCCAAATACCGTTATGATAGAAACAATAACAAAGATAATCGCTAGAACTAAGGTTGGTATAAATCCCGTTAAAAATGCTCCTGTTAAAGTCCCCATTATCCCGCCAATTATTACATATCGAGCAATTTTCCAATCTATGTTCTTTCTATGACTTATAGCGCCAGTAAGAGAGGAGAATGGTATAACTAATAGATTTATCCCAAAGGCGCTTAATAAAGGCAATCCAGCAACATAAAGTAAAGGCGTTCTAACAGAGCCCCCGCCTATTCCAAACATCCCACTCATAAATCCAGCAAAAAGACCTATGAAAAGATATATCAGCATTTGTGTTATTGGTTCCATTTTATCCCTCTCTTTTCATATTTTGCTCCCGAATTTCTGCCAACAGGTTTTAAATGAACTTCAGCGGAATTTGCTTTAAAACCTACTCCGCCTCAAAACTTGATGCAGGACAGGGCGTCTGGCTCCTCTGAAAGTCAAGATCCTGCGCAAAGTTTCCTTATCCAAAAAAATGACTCCGAATAAAAATTATTACAAACCTTTAGCATTATTTTACCAAATTTAATTCATAAGCCCAAAAGGAAAAATTTAAAGGAATAAGGGCTTCGCTCGGCCGGCGTTTCGGCCGGGCTCGCTTATATTTAACTTGGATTTGTGTATTAAAAAAATCTGATATAATTGAAATGATGGAGCAAAAAACTTTAACTATTAATAACCCTCAAAGAGCAATAGAGGAATATCGAAAGATAGTTATGCCCTTTAATGTTGACGAGAAAATATTATTTATTCTTTCTCGATTTTTTTCCTATTTCCCCCGAGAAGATATTTTTTTTGAAACAAGGAACGGTAGATTAATCATTTTTATAAGACAATTAGATTTTTCATATTTTCTATACAAAATTCGTCAGTTTTCGAGAGTTTATTCAATGTCCGAAATTAATATACTACAACAGATCGCTAATCGCATAAAAGAGATAAAAAGTTATGGATTAAAAGGAAAAAAAAGAATATATGTTGGGTATAACAAAGAGAGAAAAGTTAAGGATAGAAAGAAAAAAGAAATAGAGAGGGGCAAATTTTACTATGCGAGAGAGCACCAATTTTCTTGGGCGAATAACAAGCTTCCTAAGGGATTTGAGAATAAAATCATCATTGGAGATAGCGAGACAGTTTTAAGAAACTTTCCAGATAATTGTATTGATTTAATCTTTACCTCGCCTCCTTATAATTTTGGGCTTGAATATGAAAACCACAAAGACGGAATAAACTGGCAAGAATATTTTGATAAACTATTTAGAATTTTCAAAGAATGTATAAGAGTACTTAAATACGGGGGAAGGATTGTGGTAAACGTTCAACCTCTTTTTTCAGATTATATTCCTATCCATCATATTATTTCGGAATTTTTTATGAAGAATAAATTAATTTGGAAGGGGGAAATTTTATGGGATAAACATAATTACAATTGTAAATATACTGCTTGGGGGAGTTGGAAGAGTCCGAGCAACCCTTATCTGAAATATACGTGGGAGTTCTTGGAAATTTTCTCGAAGGGGACTTTAACACATAGAGGAAATAGAAAATCTGCAGATATCACTGCAGATGAATTTAAAAAATGGGTATACGCAAAATGGGATATTCCCCCGGAATACAAAATGAAAGAATATGGACACCCGGCTATGTTCCCTGAAGAATTAGCTAAAAGAGTAGTTAAGTTATTTAGTTTTAAGAATGATGTGGTACTAGATCCCTTTAATGGGGTAGGAACAACCACCCTTGTGGCTAAAAGACTTGGAAGGGTATATGTAGGGATTGATATTTCTGAAGAGTATTGTAGAAAAGCAGAAATAAGAATTAACAAGGAAGGAAATTCGTTATTTTAATTTTTCACTATGCTCCTATGAATAGAAGAATCAATGAAAAACTTATTTCTATAATAAAAGCATATGAATCCTTGGTTAAAGGAATTGATATACGCGTGCCCAAAATGCTACAGATAGGGCTTATGGAGGAATAGTGAGAGCAGGAAAAGGAAAACTAGTGGAGAGTATAGGGAAAGAACTAATAAAAATAGCTTGGTTAGATTTAGGAAAAAATGAAAATAGACTTTCTTTCATTAATGAAACTATAAAAATTCCTCTCAAAAAGGACTATATAAATAGGATCAAGGATCCCGAGGTAAGAGAATATATAGAGAAAAATATTGAGAAAATGTTTTACAGAATAAAACCTGATGTTCGAGTTCATATAGATGGAAGATTCAAAATTCTATTGAATGTAAAGCGTATACCGAAAATGCCATGTTGAAAAGAATTCTTGTTGATTGCGCGCTTTTAAAACATATCTATCCTGAAGTCTCTTTTGTTTTACTTCAACTAGAGAGTCAATTAGGTGGCGATTATTCTCTTTCAGTAAGTGGCAAATATGGAAGTCCTCCAACTCATACTTTACTTTCCTATTTCGATATAGATTTAAATATTATCACTCTGCTTAGAGGAGAAAGAAAGTGGATCAACCGATACACAAAGCAGATTATTATAAATCATTAGAGATGGAGAGATTAAAAAGGACGGTAAAAATTTTTAAAAAACTATTCCAAGGATAAACCGATACACAAATTCAAATTAAATATAAGCGAGCCTTGCCGAAGAGCCGGGCAAGTAAAAGGACTGGTAAAACACTTCTAAGACAGGGGGCAAAGCCCCCGCCTGCCAATTTTATCTTTATCAGGACAAAAAGGTATCAATCTCTATTTAACTGTCCATCCGCCATCAACAACTAAAACCTCACCATTGACAAAATCTGATTCGTCAGAAGCCAAATAAACCATCGCAAAAGCAATATCTTCTGGCTCACCCAACCGAGGATAAAGAGTATTGCCCTCTAAAAATTTTTTGGTTTCAGGATCAGCCAACATACTTTCGGTCATTTTTGTTTTAATCACTCCTGGAGCAATACAATTTACATTAATTTTCTTTGGGGCATACTCTAAAGCCATTTCTTTTGTTAAGGCAATCATTCCTCCTTTTGAAGCACAATAAGGACCAATTTTGTCAAATCCTACAAAACCAGCAATAGAAGCAACATTAATAATCTTTCCTTTCCCCTGCTTTAACATTTCTGGAATAACTGCTTTTGAACAAAGAAAAACACTTTTCAGATTAACATCAATAATTTTGTCCCAATCTTCTTCTGGCGTTTCGTGAAAAGGAGCAAACTTTACAATACCGGCATTATTAACTAAAACATCAATTCTACCAAATTTCTCCAAACACTCATTTTTCATTTTTTCTACATCTTCTTTCTTTGAAACATCGGTTTTGACAAAAATTGCCTCTCCGCCTTGATTTTCTATTTCTTTTACTGTCTCTTTTCCTCCTTCCTCTGACCAATCAGCAACCACTATCTTTGCTCCTTCTTTTGAAAAAAGAACTGCCGTTGCCCTGCCAATACCAGAACCAGCGCCGGTAATAATGGCAATTTTATCTCTTAAACGCATATGTTTCATTTCTTTTTTGTTTTTAATAATTTTTCGACCTTTATGGCTCCGCCTTTTGCGCGGAGAACAAGTTCTTTTTTACTCCTTGCAACAATTAATTATTTTTTCAAAAATGGTTTTTAATTTATCCCAAACAGTAGCCTCTATTTTTTGCTTATTATTGTCTTGCCTTTCTTTCTTGCCGCCTTCTTCCAAACAGTTAATTTTTTCTCTCTTAAAGTTTTCTTTTTTCATTCCGCCTAAATCAACTACTTCCAAATTCAATCCCCAAAAAAGGCAATACAATTTATATGCCTTATCAAACAAATCCTTGGCTTCATTTTTATTTCCTTTTTTTAATTCTTTTGTTCCCACTTCCATTAATCTCATAGAAGAGGCTAATAAATGCTTGGCAATACACCAGACCTCTCCTTCGTAATCTTTAACAATCTTTTTTAAAAGATCTTTTCTCATTTCTCTTACTTCATTTAATAAATCAAGATATTTCTCTTTACCTGTCTTTTGGGCAGTAAAGAAAAGGTGCTCTTCAATAGAAACTAAATTCATAATAGCAATTGACAGGTCTTCGTCAGAAGACAAATCCAATTTCTTCTCTTTGGTTATTTTTTCAACTTTTTCTAATAATTTTTTATAATTTTTTTCATCGTTCATAACAATGGTTTTAACATCCGGTAATAAAATAAAAAATTACACTGCTTAAAATCAAAAAAGAAACAGGAATAATAACTTTTTGAAAATAAAAATATATCTTGCCATTATTTTTTCTTCTTAAAAATCTATCTGTCAAAAGCCCGAAAGAAAAAGTTAAACTGCCAAAGATAACTCCTAATGTTAATTTATCTACTCCCCAAAGTTGATTGCAAGAATGACCGACGAGCCCCATTTGATAAAGCGGAAAGAAAGTAATTAAATAAAAGAACAACAAAATTAAAAGAGAGCGAAATTTAAATTTAATATTTCTTTTATCCAGCCAAGAAAGAAGCCAAATAACTAAAGAAATAATTAACCCGCCAAGCCAAATCCCAGAAATAGTATCATCAATCCCTAACCGGCGAGAAAACCCCACCCCTCCGGCTACAGCCACTGAACACACTGGACAAGCAGCCCAGGTGCTAAAAGGCAAAAATAAAATAATAAGAAATAAAATTAAAATCTCTTTCATTTTTTTATAACTTCGTTTAACTCTTTAAGTAAGTTTCTTAAGTCAATGTTATACATTTCACAAACCTTGCCGATTTTTAAACTTCCCATTTCAAAAATGGCAAAGGGGCAACCTAAGCAAGGTATATTATATTTTTCTAAAATTTCTTTAGTTTTTGGATAATCTAAATTTCACAAAGAAGTGTATCTTTAGTTATTTCTTTTGGCATAAATCCGCCAAGGTAATTTTCTCTAAAGTAGAATTTAAAATCTGGTGAATCTGCCGCCAGATGTTTCTTATAGGACATTTCTTTTTAGAAAGACAATGTTTTCTTTTACATTGAATTGAAAATATTTCTTTGTTTTCAAACGCACTTAATATCTCTCTCACGCTAATTTTCTTAGGAGATTTATCTAAAAAATATCCTCCTCTCGGACCTTTCTGAGATCTTACTAAACCTTCCTTCTGCAACCTTGAAAATATCTTTTCTAAAAAATCAAAAGGAATTTTCTCTTTTTGAGAAATTTCTTTTGCAGAACAAATCCTTTTGGCTTTCGCCAAATAAACCATTGTCCTTAAACCATAACGCGATTTAATGGAAATCTGCATAAACTATATAAAAAAAATGGACTAAATTGGTCTAATTTAAATCAATGATATCAAAAATAGATTTTATGTCAAGTATTTTCATAAGTCACATTCTCTTAATATTTCCAGAGTTTGGCTTTTTGTTGATTATGGCAAATTTTCAGTTTTCTTATTAAAAACAAAAACGCCTCCCTGATGGCAGGCAGAGCGACCCGTCCTATCTAAAAATCAAAAAAAGTCTAAATTTACCTGATGAAGTAAGTTCTCTTCAAAAGATGACTCCGCGAATCGTGCTTTGCTCTGGTTCACGGCTTGCCCGATGGGACGATTTTAGAACTTTGAAATGAATAAATTCAATTAAATGTCCTGAATTGATGCTTAAACAAATAGAGGAATCATTACAATTGCCTATCTAATATGACCTCTGCTTTGTTCTCACTATGTACCTAAAAAAGTTTTTTGATTATAAATGGTTCAATGTCTTCTCTTACTAAAACCCTTTGGATATCTGTGGAATAAATCATTCTTTTAATCGGCCTAGTAGGTTCATAATTTTCATTACCCAGAATTGAAAATCCAATATACTCAACTTTCTTTTTGAATCTATGTCTTACAAGATCAATTGCCGGCACAAGATCCGTATCAGAACTAACTAAAATTGCGCTATCATACTTATCATCCATAGCGCCAATAATTAAATCGGTAGCCAATTTAACATCAATTCCTTTTTCTCTTGATCTTTCGTACTTTATCTCTTTAATTCCTAAATCCAAAAGTTTTTGATAATCTATTACTCTATCATCTACTACAACTCTTTCTATTCTTGTCCTTAACTTGCTTGTTTTTATAACCCAATTCAACTTAAATAAATTTGTAAAAAGAGTTGTCTGATTAGAAATAGCTTTCTTGTTCTCGTGTCTATTTTTTCTTTCTCTAACTGTGCCAACATAAAAACGTTTCCCTTCTTTAATTATTTCTCTTTCTCCGGCTAAAAAGTTAGCAAATCTATCAAAATTAAAATCAAGTTCTTGAATATCCAACTTCTTTAAAACAAGGTGATAAAAATTTCCTGAATCAATAAAAATACAAACCCTTTCCATTAGTTTATGTTAATCTACTTTGGTTAAAAAATCAAATAAAAAAACCTGCACAGCTGCTTAAAGCAGGCGCAGGCGACTTTCACTTGACATTTTAAACAAAAATAAAAAATTGTCAAGAGCAAAATCCCTGTGGAAACCCGGAAATAACCTCTACCCCTTGTTACTCATTATTTTAGAATCGTCCAGTAATGGACTTTTTTGATTGAATTAATTATATAATCACAACAAATATATTTTCTTTCTCCCAAAGTTCATCCAAAAATTTTCTCTCTCTATCTGTAACGGGTTTATCTATATCGGTATTGAAAAAGATGTAATAACCATAATCAAACTTCTTACCTGTATTAAGATAACCGATTATCTGACCTAAGCCGGTAACAAATGACCTAAACGTTAATTTGTCATATTTCACCTCGCCAACGGTATTTAATGGAAAAGAAAGGAGATGTCGAGTAGAAAATAACCTTGGCTGCTTATCTATTTCGAACAGAAAATCAGGAGCTGGTTTTGAACCAAAAAACTTATCTCGAAATTGTGTTCTTCCTTCGCTATTTACTCCTTCCATAATCACTTCAATGCGACGATTTTTAAAATAATCACGTAGAGCACGATCAAGGAAACGTTTTATAAAAAAACCTTCTTTTTCTACGCCCTTTGGAGCTTCTCGATTAACTTTCCTTATAATTTTTATTCTTCTCTTTTTGCCTCCAAGACAAGAATTGAGATACTTAGCTAACTTTTCAAACTTCCCCCTTGCTCTTGATTTTTCTTGTTGTGTAGGCATTTATGAATTTCCAACAATTATCAAAAAATGCTATTTAAATTCCTTTTATTCTTGGTCAGGACATCTCTATTTTCTTTAGTCTGTTTTCTAATTCCTTCTTAACTTCTTCCGCACCAAAATCTCTTTTTCTTAGTAAATGACGATTAATTTAATCGCTTCCGGAGTTTTTGAATACCCTTTTCACTTCTTTTTATTATTAAAACAATAAAACCTATACCTCCTAATCCATATAAGAAATCTTTAATTTTTTCTTTCATAAATCATTAAACACTTTTAATAAAAAATATATTATGCAGGCAATAAAAGTAGCAACTGCTAAAAATAAAGAATAACTCATAATTGCACCACCAATTTCTTCGTTAAATAACGAAATAAAAAAGCCGCCACCAAATCCGACACCCAAAAACAAGGCTAAAAGTGCTCCAAAAATATATTCTCCTTCATCCTTCATTTCAAAAATTACTACAATATTTCCTAATTTTTTCTTTCATAGATTTATTTCCTTTATTTTACCCTACCCCTTAGCTCACTATTTCTTTAAATTACCTAACGATGGGCTTTTGGAGGTTGAATAAAAAAATGCCTCTTTTAAAGAAAAATTCTCTTTTAAAGAAAAATAATGTTCTATTTTCCTTCTTTCCATTTATTATACTCTTCCCAAGTTATTCCATATTTTTCTCTACATTCTGCCTTGCAGATTCTTCCTGCTTCACATCTTTGTATATTGTAAGATTCTGGCAAATAACAAGATGCCCCTCCTTTAGGACATTTTACTAAACAAGCATCAAATTTAATCATTTTTTTCCGATAATTTTGACGTTGATATTGCCAAATTCCCATTCCGATTCCAACCAGAATAAGAGCTATCACTAAAATTATTATTTTATTTCCCTTGATTTCTCCTTTCATATATATAAATAAAGTAATAAATAAAAATTCATATTTTATGAGTGTTTTTAAAACCTATTCATTCTTTGTTGTTATAAAATCTGCCCATTGCTATTCGATAATCAACTATATGAAATAAGTTATTAAATTTATTTATATCCCTCAATATTTCATTGATTTCTTCCCTATCAAAATTCTTCATCTTTTCTGTAACATCAAAATTTACACCATTATCTTCAGGATATCGAAATACAACATTATTAGTGTCTTCGATTTTACCCTCTTTTAAGATCTGACAGAAAATATATTTTTTAAACAAAGATTCTCCCTCTTTAAATTTATTCAATATCCTTTTTCTATGTTCTGATCGAGGAATCGTTTTTTCAATGTTTTTCTTTAAATCGCACAATAGAGACTCTATATCGTGTATTGGTAAAAAATGTTCAGTAAGATTAATATCTAATGCTTTTAAAAAGAGCTCTAAACTATGTTTGATATTGAAAAATATTGAAATCAATAACTTTTTTGAATTATAAAGCATAAAGACCATATTGTCATTTCTTTTGTAGTTTTGTCTAAGTAAATTTTCACACCCGATTCTCGCTAATTCTAAAAAACTATGTGCATACCACAACCACTCGTATTTAATCTTTTTTGCTGGTCTCTTAATTTTTTCTTTCATGGATTTGTTCATCTGAAGAAAAACATTAAGATTATTACCAACAATCAGCAAAAATTCAGTTTAAATTTTTTCCTATTAGAGCTTGTAAAAATATAACTTTTACTTCAAAAATATCTCTCAATTAACTTTTTATTTTTTCAGCTTTTTTCTACAGATTAGAAAATTAAACTCAATACCCAAAGAATAACAATAACAATTAGGATAAGAAGTGGAACAAAAATAAATGCTAAAATGATATTCTCAAATATAAGACGAGGAAGTAAAAACAAAAATCCAGACAAGCAACCTAATAGATTTTCCACCTCTTCTTTAAAAAAATCTAAAGTTTCATTTCCGCCTTTTAAGCGTTCCTCTCCTTCTTTTTTTCTCCTTTGGATTGTTTCCTTTTTATTATAAGTGCCCGTCTTTAGTTTTTCTTCTATTTCAAATAACTCTTTTATATTTTTCTCTGATTGGTTTTCTTTCATATAGATTTATCCCTCTAGATATGTCCGTAAATTCTCATATTAACTAAAGTATAAACAATACCTAAAATTAATCCAACTATAGCTAAAATTCTATCATTTTCTTTCTGTCCTTTAACTTGACATAGACCTATTGCCGAAAAAATAATGGCTAAAAGAGGAATAATTCCTATGAAACTAAAAAAGATAGAAGTTACACCTAAAATAAGACCTCCTATAGCTAATTTATTTCTTTTACTTTTTATTTTTTCTTTCTTTAAAAGGTTAGTTTCCTCCTTTTCAATCTTTATCTCTTTTTTGCAAGCATCGCAAGAAAAAATATAATCCTTTAAATCCTCTATATATACAGGTTTATAATCCTTTTTATTTAAAACTTCTATCTTGGAAAAACAACTTGCACACAAAAAATGATCTATAGACTCGTTATACCAACCAATTTCTTTTTTAGCCCTTTCTTTCATAATCTAAATTTTTTAGTTTATTCTCGTTTGTTATTAGACTCTTTGTATTTCAATCAAATACTCTTCCACATTTATCGCAGATATAGATATCTTTCTCTAAACTATCTTCCTTTACTGGCTTGTAATCCTCCCTGTGAAGGTTTTTGGCTTCTTGAAAACACTTAACACAAAGGAAGTGGTCAGTAGCCTCTTTATACCAACCAATTTGTTTTGAGTGACGAGATGCTGTTTCACGGATCTCTCTTTCTTTCTGAAGGAACTTTCGCCAATTTTGCGTTGCTTCTCCTCTCGCTGATTTTGATAATCCCTTTCCTTCCTTTCTTCCAATAAATTCCTCAGAAAGTATTGGTTCTTTGCTTCTTGGTTTAAATAACTGTCTCAACCCTTCAAAGACAGCGAATCCAGTTCCTCCTAAAATTATTAAGGCAATCTCTAAGAAATTTCCCATAACCGCACCCCAAAGAATACCTGTCCAATTTCCTACAATAATCCATCCACCAATATACAAGAAAAGAGGAAAAAGAGGATTAAGCATGCCAGAAAGGAAACCAGACACATCTAAAAATAGTAAAAGAAAGCCCCCAATTATAAAAAGCCAACTTAGATGAGTAAAAAATCCTATTACAGCCAATAAAACACCTATAAGTTGTAATATCATAAGAAAATTTCCTTAATTTTTTCTTTCATAGATTTATTTATTTCTATATTTTTTAAGACAGGCGTTGTTACATTCCTTTATCCAAGCTTTCGTTCTATTCCATCCTTCTTCCTCACACGCCTTAAGACAATCAATCAACGTCGGAGGTGGTTCTGTTGACTTAATATACCACCCAATTACTAATACTAATGCAATACCAATAATTGTTCCTATAAAAAGATATTCGTATTTTTCATCCATAAATTTATTTAATTAATTCTGATCAGAACCCTAAAGCTCACTGCTAGTTTTATGGTTCTTTGCGAACTTGCATCTCTTTCAGAATAAAGTTCGGTTTAAAATTTTGAATCCTTCAACATTAATCTCAACGCTCTCTTCCCTTTAGTTGTTTTAAAATATTTCTCTCTTCTTTTAGCATCCCTTTCTTAGAATTACTATCTACCCTACTTTGCTAATTACTATTTCGTTATTTATTTTAAAAAAGAAATCTTAAAATGGATTAATGTGTAAAAAATCTCTTAACCCAATCTATAACTTCCTCTATATGATCAATGAGCTCAACTAATAAGACAAAGAATAAAAAGTAGATAAACCAAAGAGGAACACAAAAAGAATTTTTATAAATTGAAGCAGTGAAGATACGGTAAATAAGAAACAGAAAAAAACTACTAATTATAAGTTTCCCCCATTTTATTTTTTTAAAATCCATCCTACTTGTTATTTCTAATATTATTTTACTTGTCTAAATTCTTTAACGATTTTTTTTACCACTAAAATAATTAAGACAAGAATAAATAGTTTTCCAATCACCCCACCTACAACTCCGGCTTGTGCTTCGGGAGTTGAACCTTGAAAAAGATTAGGCAAATCAGTAAAAAGCAAATATCAAGATCACTAAAACTATAAAACCAATTATAATCTCAAAAACTGATTTATTTTTTTCTTTCATTGATTTATTTTACCTTATTTTATCCTACTTTACCATTCATTATTTTTCAATAAATGCATTTTATTGGTCTATAGTAATAACTCATAGGAAAAGACTCCTAGATACCCTCTATTATGTTAAATACTTTTTAAATCTTGTTTAATTTCTATCACGCTTATCAAAAATCGACTCCATTATTACTCCAACTATAAAAAAAATAATAACAAAATCTATCCCGAAAAGTCCCGCCTGCCGTATACTGCCCGTATGAAGAAGGGCTGTAATACAGGAAGCCAAAAATGCTTCCCAAAACACCCTACCTATCACTTTCTTTGAAATCTCCTCTTTAAAACTCTTTCTTTCCTTATCTTTTACTTCTCTATCTAAAATATACTCTTTCGTGTTAAATTTTCCCATAGATTTATCTATCTCAATTGCCAAGATAAGAAACTGCAATGCATTTACCCTCTAAAAGAAAGGTGTTTGAGGGACTATATTCAAAGTCTACGCTTCCTTCTTCGTCTGATAAGCCGGTTATCTGAAGGGAAGGTTTGGTAATTTTATTTATCTTTGCTACTACAGCAAATGTTCCCTTTCCCCATAAATCTATATCAGAAAAAGAAAACTCGTCTTCTCTAGAAGACTGTTTGCTTAAAATCATTGACGTTGTAGTTGCATCAGATTCAAGTGTGAAATAAAATTTTGTTAAGCTCAATAAATCGTCAGATGATTTTAAAAAACGAATATAATATTTATCATCCTTTTTAAAAACATCTATTGGATTCCCTGTGAATACAATAGGTTTTCTCTCATCAATAAGCAGTTTTTGCAATTGAATGGTATAACCAATGTTTTTGTCCCAGTTAATAATAGCATTATATTTAGTAGCTAATTGTTTTATGATATGTTCACTTTTTATTTCCGCTTGTTTTTCCGGACTAACGCTTTCCTTTTGATCCTGAACAGTCTAGTAGTGATAGTGATGATAAACAGCGTACCCTCCTATGGCGGCTACAATAATCACAAAGAAAATAACTAAATTTTTTTTAACGTTTTGATTCATGATTTATCATTTCTCATTTTAAATATTGCAATAAAGAATATTATTGCAACAAAAATATCAGCAAATTGCCAAGTTTCTCGCCGAAAGTGAAATGGAATTATTGGATTAAATAGTAAAACAACTCCGGCAAAAATCCAAAGCCAAACTTGTTTCTTTAAATTATAACTCAAATAAGCTAAGTATGCACCGCTTCCGGCCACAACCCATCTTAAAACTTGATAATATCCATATTGATGATGACCTAAAGCTCCCAGTAAAAATCCAATCGCCAAAAGTTTAAACCAATTATTTTTGAACCAATCTTTAATTTTTCCTTTCATAAGCTTTATTTACACACTTCAATTTGAGAGGAATCTTTTAAAATAATCTCAGGTTTTCCTTTGTATTCTTTAATTGTTCCTCTAATTCTGACTGTCTTGTCTGAATAATATTTCTCCGGATACTCAACAAATTTATACTGATCAGAACTAAAAATTACCCCGGTAAAACAATGATTAGGATAAGGTTTCTCAAAGTTTAAAAAGACGGTATTAGTTTTTGACCTGTAGGTGCTGGCAATTTGCCCCTCAACAATTACCTCTTTTCCATAATAGTTGCCAGCTTGGCAAGCACCAATCACTTTTAAGCCAGTTAATTCTTGAGTTAGCTTTTTCCATTGACAGGGAACGATTTCTTCTTTTTCTTCTTTTCTTTCGCCCCATCTGCAACCAATTTTATTCTCTTTAGCCTCTTTTTCTGCTCTTGCAATTTCTTCTCGATACTTAAAATCTTCTGGAGAAAAACGAGCAACAACTAAACCTTCTTTAATTAAAGTTAAGCTTATATTTTCTCCATTTAAAAAAGCATACCGCAAATATCTACACCATTGATCTTTATCTTCTGTTCCTTTTTCTAACTTCACTTCTTTGTTTAAGATAAGTTCCTCTAATCTTGTTCTTGCTTCTTCATAACAAGGATGGCCTCGTTCATCAGCATCAATTCCTAAAATTCTTACTGAATAACCTCCTTCAATTAAAAAAGTGTCGCCATCAATAATTTTAGTAACCAATTTTGAACTCCCATCTGGAAGTTCTGGAATATGAGAACAATCCGTTGGAGAAGGTAGCAACGACTCTCCTCTATTATTTGTTTTATTCCCTGAAAAATAAATCGCTCCTCCAACAATCAGAGCTCCTATAATAATGGCTATAAATATTTTGTTTTTCTCAAAAAATTCTTTCATTGTTTTTATTTTGCCCTTTTTTTATCTTACCATCTCACTTGCTATTTTTCAAAGTTGGACTATTTCACTTTTCAAATAATACTTTTTGATATTTTTCTTGTCCTTCAAACTAAATACTTCGAATTGGGGATAAGTATTTTAGAGCTCTCTCAAAAAGCTAAAGAAATCTATCAAAAAGCCACAATTGAAGAAAAGAGAACGCTTTTGGATTTAATATTTTCGAACCTTTACCTAAATGAAGGAAAATTAACGGTATTTTACACAAAACCTTTCGAAATTTTAGCAAACTCTGTTCTTGCCACTAATAAAATTTTCGAACCTCAATTTTTAACTAAAAAACGGGCGAAATCGCCCGAATTTGCCAAATTGCTCGCCAGATGGGACGATTTTCGAAGCTTAAGGTGGATAGATTCGATTAAAAATGTCCCGAACTGGTAAGCAAACAAATAAAAGAATTATTAGTCAATGTTTAATCTTTATGAGTTGCCTTTCTATAGAGTTTTATGAGAAGATATAGCCAGACACCCAAGAGGATGATATCGCCTATCATGCTTCCCAAAACACCTCCGATTGGTTGAATTACTGGCTCCGTTGTTAATTTAATCCACCATTGCCAGAAAATATTATCCACTATTATAACCACTGTCAAAATCCAAAAGAAAATTTTTTCCCCCTGCTTCATAATATTTTCATTTATTTTGTCATATTGAACGACATTTTTAAAAATCTACCCCCACTCTCCTGCTCACTATTTCTTCAAATTACCCAGCAATGGGTTTTTTGGTTTCCTAACAATCCTTATAGATACCCTTTCTGTGACCAACTTTTAAAATAATAATCTTATGATTTTCTACATCAAAAAGCGCTCTATAATCTCCTATTCGAAATCTGAATTCTCCAAAACTTCGATCTCTTAATCTTTCAGCAAATTTTAATGGATTCTTTTGTGAAGAATAAAACTTAAGTTTCTTTAAAATTCTTCTTCGAATTTGAGGTGGCAATTTCTCCACCTCTTTAGCCGCTTTTGCTTTAAACTCAAAAGTAAACACAAATTTAAATGTGATATTTTTTGAGAAGGGATTTTAAAGGAATAGTTTTTTTCGCTTTTCTTCTTTTCTCAATCTCTCTCGCTAAACCTTCAGATCTATACATTTCTAAATCTTCTAATTGCTGCTCAATTATTTTCCATTTTTTCAATGGCAAAATCACTATTCCCTCTTTTTCTCTAATAGCAGATCTTGGTAAAACAATATTTTTGGAAGTTGGGTTAGCCATACATTTTTATGATAGCAAAGAAAAAACAAATGTCAAACAGATTAATTGTAGATAATTTTTCAAAAAACAAGAATTTTAGCTGGAAGAGTTCGTATCATCAAGTATGGCTCCATCTATTAAACAAAATCCGAACCTATTTCAAAGAAAATCCTGACGCTGACTTCTGACCCCGAAGTATGACTTCGTCAACTACGGGGCAAGTTGCCAGCCCGCGCTCCGCGCGG
>Ga0180301_10001943_pt1 | contig 16192 bp, 13 predicted proteins | sample GuaBasSediGuay16_FD_121797 | JGI IMG/M metagenome (GOLD analysis project Ga0180301, IMG submission 121797) | Subseafloor sediment microbial communities from Guaymas Basin, Gulf of California, Mexico - Guay16, Core 4569-2, 12-15 cm | ecosystem: Environmental > Aquatic > Marine > Hydrothermal... | reverse complement strand
TTAAAACTGATCTCGGAATCAACTCTACACAAGAACATGCAAGAAAACCAGAACACCAAGCATTATCTCGAAAAAGTTCTCCACAAAACCTCATGTTATAGTATTTAATAAGCCCATATACCTAACAGCTTCAAAATGCTTTAAGGCATTCCCGCCTACATTCTAATCAACACAATCAAACACCACAAACAAGTAGAACACCAAACACACTAGCAGAAACAAACACACTTACAGATACTACTAGCAGAAGCTTCCAACCCTTCTCATTTAAGATATAGCGGTGTGCAGTACTATTCAATTATAATACATGTATCACATTTCCTGTTCTTTTTATTTAAGATGCCCACGCTATTTGGGAAATTGTATTCACTATGAATAAAGTAATATACTTTCAATTCTTTTTTATTTAAGATACGGAAAGTTTATATAGTAGTTTATTTGGGTTGTTGTTCTCTGATATATTTTGGTTTTTGCTGCTATTTATTCCTATATGCTTCCACATTGCAGCACTCTCTCTGGGGGTTATCAGTTCATGGTGCACTACTGACAAGTAAAAAGTGCACTTAAAGTTTTCTTAAGTAGATGTTGGGATAATATTTCAGGGGGTTCATGTTTTAAGTTTCATTAATAATGTTTTTCTTGAATGAAGTTTGGATGTTTCTATTGAGTTTTCTCGAGGGTGAAAGTTATTGTTCACTACGAAGATTTTGGTTGCCAATGCAGTTAGCTTATATTTTGCGCTTTCGGCTGTATGGAGTTTCTCTAATGAAATGCTATTATTTTTGTTGGATCGTTTTAGGGAAAGTTCTTTTTAAGAACACTGAGTATTGTGTGCCACGGGTTTCTTTTGCTCTATGAGACAATGGTAAATTGTACTTTATTACCGGGTTAATATGTTAGGTGAGAATTAAAGGTTATATGTCTTTTAGAAATAGTATGTCATGGGTGTTTAAGATGGTTATTAAGCATGTACACTTGGTTACTGTTGGAGCAGGTATTGTGAATAATTATTTGAGAGATAATCCTAGTGATTTAGAATTTAAGAGAGTATGTTTGAATGATAAAGAGCTTTTCAAGAGAGCTTCTGAGGTTTTTCCTGTTTTTCAAAGAGTATATAGTTATTTATGTAAGAATCCTAGGAGAGCTAGTCCTGAAGTTAATGCCATGTGGAAGTATCTCGAAAGAGGTCTTGTAAACCAAGTATACCTATACCATACAGACACAGGTGTTGGTAAGTTCTGTGCTGAGCTTCTTAGAAAATACTTCAGAGAGGAACACAACATAGAGACCTATGTAGTTAAGCTTGAAGGATTTGGGTTGGTATTCGAAGAAGGTCTCACGAGTTTATTAGATAAGGTAGTAGATAAGATTAGAAAGCTAACATTAAGCCCCCTGGTGAGAGTATATTTAAATGCTACCGGAGGGTTTAAGCCTGAAAACGCTATTCTAGTATTGGCAGCGTCGTTAATGAACGTAAAAACCATATATTACATGCATGAGAAGTTTAAAGAACCAATAGAATTACCTATATTTCCATTAACGATAAAGGAAGAATATTTGAAGATATTAAAGCAAATAAATGAGTATGAAAAAATGCATGGTTTTTCTATTAAAATAGAGTTAATAAAGAAAATTGGTGAAGCAAAGCTAAACGAACTTAAAGAAAGGAATCTTATTGTTGAAGAGAATGGAAGAATAAAGCTAAGGAAATGGATGAAAGTAATGCTAAAGTATTATACTTAAACATTAAATTCTTTAATTAAAAGATGTTGTTTAAATATTTTAGCGGAAAACTTAATTTGAAGACTATAGTTAATTATAAAGTGGTGTTTCTAATTGTCTTCATCAAACACTACACTTGCTAAGTCATTGCTGTTTCTTAGAGCATTGACTCCAATACATGCTGGCATGGGCCGAGGCACATTAGAACACGTCGACCTGCCTGTTCAGAGAGATGAATTTGGCTTTCCAACAATATGGGCTAGTAGTCTTAAAGGTTCTTTACGTGGAAATCTAAAAAGGTATGTTCCAAAAACTCAGCAAGAACTTGAATGTTTCAAATCATACTATAGAGCTGCTTTCGGGCCTGAACCAGGTTTTAGAGAAGAAGAAATGTTTCCAGCAGCTATATCCTTATTTGATGCGAGGCTTTTGTTTCTTCCTGCTAGAAGTCTTAAAGGCATATGGGTTTATGTTACAAGCCCTCACCTTATAAGCTACTTAAATACATATGCTGAAATTGTAGGTCATAATCCTGTTAAATTTAAGGATATTGACACGCCTTTAACGTCAAGGGATGAAATATTACTTGAAAATTCAAAAGCTATTCTTAATGAATTAGACATAGTGAATATGAAAGTTAATAAAAATGTAGTTGATAATTTATTTAAAGAAATATTACCAAGTAACATATTATCTCACATTAAGTCCAAAGGGTTAGTTATAGTAGACGACGATACGATGTCTGTAATTTCTAGACGTAGTATGCTTATACAATATAGGGTCAGGTTAAAGCATCCTGCTAAAGTAGTGGTGCCAGGTGCGCTTTGGAGTGAAGAGTATTTACCGCAAGAAACAATTCTTGTGTCTGGTATTATATGTAGGCCTCTTACCAAGGTAATTAGTGAGAAATGTGGGAAAAAATATGGGAGCATATGTGAATGGCTTAAGGAGAAATTACAGGAAATGGGTAGCGTAATATGGCTTGGAGGTAAAGAAACCATAGGAAAGGGCGTTATAAAACTTTACATGGTGTAGCTTCATGAATTCTATAGTAGAATATGCTTTAAGTATAGTCAGCAGCATAGCTAAAATACATAGTAGGGAGGTAAAGGATAGTTTCAGAGCAAGAGCAAGAAGTTTTGCCTCAGATGTTTTCTTCAATGGAGCAGCATACGTTCTCTCTGTAACAGCTTCTAGAAGTTCTGCGGAAGCTGTAGAATACGGTTTAAAAGAAAACAACCTTGAAAAACTTATCAACGCCTATAATAACATGGATTTCTTGAAGAAACTTGGTTTAAAGGGAAAGGCTGAGGAAATAGCTTATGCCCTTTACGGCTCACTGCTCCTATTTGTACTGAAAAACATAGGAGTGCTGAAAGCTTCTACTTTAGCTGAAGCTATTAGAGCCTCCATAGGTAACATAGTTATTGATAAAAATGCTTCCGAAGTAGCTATTTGGTTTAAAAGGTTCGCAGAGGCATACATACCTTGAGCAAATACATGAGAATACTGTTAAAACAAAGTACTCCAGCATCTATAGGATGGTATGAGCCTGAACGTAATGATCCATTATTTTATTTAAGACCTTCAACAGTGAAAGGACTGTGGCGTTGGTTTACTCGCGCATTTATTGCTGGTGCTCTATATGATAGTAACCTTCTTTGTAGCGTCGAAGATAAAGTCAATGTAAAGAAAGTTGAGAAGAATTCTGCCAACGCCATATCGTATCTAACTGGTAAAATAGTTGGTTTAGGTTTTGTAGATTTTGGAAGCTTTGAACCTGAAGCATCTAGGTTTAAAGTTAATGTAGAAATAGTTAAATGGCCTAGTAGGCAAAGTGCGTATAACCTAGGGAGATTGCAAAGGGTAAAGTTATTAACACTTGGAGGTAGAAGAGTAGAATTCTTTGAGCACGGAGAATTTAGATTGAACGTATTTAAAACTAGAGAAGTTCATAAGGAAGATGAAGAACTAGCACTTCGTACCTTACTAATTTCATTATCTCTCATGGGTTTGGGTAAAGGATCTAGAAGAGCGTTAGGATGTTTTGATATAGTTGATGTCAATATAGATTCTTCTAGGCTCGAGGATAATCTATGCTCATTTTTAGAGGAAACTTACAAATTAGCTCTTTCCGTAGTTAATAGGCACAAACATGAGTTAAAGCTACAAACTTGTTCCGATGAAACTTTACCTCCATTACCAATATTCAGTAAGAGGCAATATGAAGAATTCCCCATAACTGCAATTTACAAGGTAAAGGCCAGATGGGAGAATGTACATAATTTCTTTCTCAGAGGAGAGAGATGTAAAAGAATTTTAAATGATCCACGAAAACCAGATGCTTTACGAACTAAACTTAGCGCGTGGATTCTCGGATTGCCTAGGGAACAACGAAGAACAGGGTATAGCGCTAAGAAAATCAGTATGGAAAGAAGAGCCTCTCCCATAATAATATCATATCATAGTAGAAATCATATATTTGGTGATGGAGTTTATATTACTGTTTTTGCATCAGCTGATTGGCCGAAATCGATTGAATGGCGTAAAACACCAAAAGAGGAACCTCAGACAATAGGTGTTGATGAAGGCAAAATAACAGCTGCTTTAAAGGAAGCATTGGATGAGCTGTGGAGCTACCTGGGGGTTAAAGCTGAACAAATATGGCCTTGTAGGTGTAAGGAATGAAGAAGGCTCTAAATATGTTGATTAAAGAAGTTAATGCGAATTATAATATATACTCGGTTATAGTGCGCCAGTTCGTAGATTCTGTAATTAGTGATTTGAAGGGGGAACTTAAGATATACAGTGAAATACGAAGGGAGAAAGCAAGGAAAAGGTTGGAAGGCCTTTATACTTATTATTCGAAGGAAATAACAAAGATGCTCTATAAATTATATGACCGTAACAATACTATGGTAAATAAATTACTGCAGAATGCTCTACTATATTTTAAAGAGCTTTATGCTTCTTTCGCTAGAACATTTAATGTAGTGTTACTTTTAAGTATGGAAACTAATTCTAGAGTAATAATTCACACGAAAAATCCTTACATGCCACTAGAAATAGGTTTAGCATGGCATCCCCTATTTAACCTGCCCTATATACCGTCTACATCTATTAAAGGGGCTTTTAGATCGTATATTGAAGAAAAGAAAACGAAAATATGTAATTATTCTTTAGAAGACTTGTTTGGATCGTTAAATAGGGAAGGATTACTTGTCTTCACTGACGCGTTGCCTGTAAGCTGTAAAACTAAATTAATAGAACCAGAAGTTATAACACCACATTATATTGAAAGCGAAGGTTTAATTGACGAATTGTCTTCTAAGCCAAGACCTCTAGTTTTTCCAGTAATAGCATCAGGTGTAGAATTAGAGTTTATTGTAGCAGCTAGGGTTGAGGATAAACGGGCAATGTGTCTAATTAAAGAGCTGCCAGCAGAGCTTGAAAAAGCTCTTGAATATAATGGTATTGGAGCTAAAGTCAATCTAGGATACGGTATGGTCTCTTTAACTATACGAAGCAGATCTCTACTTGAAAGGTGTAAGCCGTGAAGAAACTAACAAATTTAAAGAAACTCTATGCGGTTAAGATTAGAACTCTACTTCATGACCCTCCATACAAATCTATTTGCATAGCTGAAAGTATCAAAGGTGCAAAGTGTAACCATGAGAATGAAGCACTTACTCTTAGAAGAATAATAGTGGTAGGCACTCCCATAGAGGGGTTAGGTATTGAAGAATACGAGAAAATAGCTAAAGAAGCCGATAGACTAGCATCAGGTATAGACCGTTGGCTTTTAGAGTTAAAACCTAAAACAAAAACTGTTGCCTTAAACGTTATGGCTAACATATTTAATCCCTTATACTATACTGAACTACCTAAAGAAAATATCCAAGTGGTTAGAGAAAAGGCTTGGAAAACGGCAAGAGAAATCAATGAGATACTTCGAAGCATTTCTTCATGCTTTAACCTGGCTGTTGAAAGTGAAAAGCTTGAGGCAATGAAGCTCTCGTATTTGCTACTATATGCATTATTGGAACCATTATGTTACTTAAATGGCTTACCAGCATCACTTGCTGATACTAGAATACCAACTCATACTATTTTTGATCATTTATATGCAGCTACGTCGATGGCTAATTTACTATTAAATGTAGGCGAAGAAAATATTAGCGGTTATGTAGCGTACGTTGACTTCCCCGGAATTCATGAGTTTATATTTGCATCTAGGAAAGCTGGAGACTTTTGGGCTAGTAGTCATATAATCTCTGAAGTTATGTGGAAACTTGCGAAGAAAATCATGGACACCTTTGGACCCGATACTTTATTAAGCCCTACACCAAGAATGAACCCTTATTTATACTTCGACTATATAAGGGATAAACTAGACCAATTAACTAGTAAGTGCGGAAAAGTCAGTAAGTGCAGGGATAAGATTTTAAGTAGGCTTGTAGAGTTCTTTAGCAAATTAGTTGGTGAACAAAAAATAGAAGCTGAAGATTGGTTATGGCAGCCTCTTATACCTGGTACATTATTATTTGTTTTACCAAAGAATATAGCATGGGCTACGAATCCAAATAACGTTGCGGATAAAATTGCAGAGCTATTTTATAAATCATGGAAGGAAATGATAGAAAATGTGAAGACATTCTTAGAAAAAGGATTAACAAAAAGCATTATGTACAAAGTTTTGTACGGATTTTGCGAAAAACATAGGTTATGGGATATACTTGAAAGACCGCCTACCGGGGTTAGAATCGTAGTTATAGATGTTGGAAAGGTATACTACTATCTTACTAGGTGCATTAATGGAGATCCTGAAGCCTGTTCTATTCTAGGATTAAATATTAACTTTGAAAAATTAAAGAACATTGAAACAAAGTTTAACAAGGAATATGGTAAAAACTGGAAAGACAACACTGTTAAAGCTTTATTATTCCATGTAATCATAAATATTCTTCTCAAACCCTCATCTGAGATTTTAAAACACTTTGGATACGTAAAAATACCCACTCCTTCACCTTACTGGGTTTCCAAAAATAACTCCATCAGTGAATTAATGTTTGAGAAGGCTTTACCAGGAGCGCAAGTTACAGCATGGATACCTTGCAATCTCTGCGGTCTTGAACCTGCCGTCTTCGTGCTAAGGAAAGTATGGAGTGAAGAATTAGGAGAAGAGGATTATAACAAGGAAGACCTTAAACAATTATTAACAATCGCTGAAGTATCAATGGGAGACACACAAATTGAGAAAGATCTTAAGCTACGTTTTAGACCAGGCGAAGCACTAGGACCATACTGTTTTCTTAAAAGATTATACTATGAATATGCTAAATACGGTACATCAAACAGTATTTTCGAAGGAAAACCACTAGCATTCTCACCATTCTGGTCAACGGACGATGTTGCCTTAAAGCTATACTCTGATCTCATATCACATACCTTAGGTGTTAGTAAATGCAAGGAGCTAGCAGAAAACATTGCAAAGAAGGTAATTGAATGTCTTAAAAAACGAAAATTTGTAGTAGTTCGTGAAGACGAGGTAAATAGAGCTATTCGCAGGCTACTGTGTGGTGAAGCAGAAGGCATTGGTATCGGTAAAAATATTAGTGAAGCATTAAGCATCATTAGAAATGCTTTGAAAGGTGCAAAAATCAGTAAAGATACGTTTATAGAAGTGGTTGGTGACGCCGTTTACGAAGAAGTAAAGGAGAAAGACCATGAAAAATTACTAAAGACTATTGCAACAACAATATACAGTGATACAAATTTAATGGAAGATGAAATATATAAAATAGCTTCTATGCAAGGTATTGCTGATTACAAATTAAAATCTTATCTCATACCGAGAACCCGATATCTGATAATATATTCCGACGCTGATAATATAGGGAAAATACACTATGGTATATTAGATTTTTCAAGTAGAGATTATTCTAAAGCATTGCTAAACTTAATAGAGAAAAAAGGAATTTTTATTCAAAAAGAGAAGAATGAGACAATTAAGGAACTACGTAAAGTATATAGCGACGTATGTGATCTTGTTAGTGCGCTCTATGGAAAAGATGCAATTTTAGTATCTGCATCATATAAAACCTCTCTATCGTTAGCATTAATGGTTACAGCTTTACGTGATGTTGCTTTGGTTAGAACAAAGCTACATGGATTACCTATATTTGCTGGTGGAGACGATTTAGTGGCACTTGCACCTGTAGATGTATTGCCTTTAACATTATTGTTAAGAAAAAACTTTAGTCAGAAAACCTTTTTCCATAAATTTAAAGATACACCGATAGTATCAGCTTTACCAACAGGCAGGAGCACGTCCTTAAGAATAGTTAGTATATTTGATGTTATGGGTGAGGAAATAAGAGAGACGAACGTGTTGCTCGAGAAATACGCTAAAAATGTGGAATGGAAAATGCGTAATGGCATGTGGATTAAAGACGCTGTACTTATATCCTCATCTAGAGTAAAAACTAAAGCCATAATACCTCAGAGCATATATTATAAGAAGTTAATAAATAAACCAATATTTGATGAAATGCTTAAGCTAATTCTAAGGCAATACATTGCATTGTTCTCGGGAGTTCTTTCAACGAGCCTACCTGAAGACTTTGAAGGAAAGTTTAAAGAAGCAACTAAAGAATTAAATAAGAGAATTAAAGAGTTGTCAATAATAATCAAAAGTGTGACAAAAAGAAATATTAATATTAAAGAAAAATATGAAAGTCTTAAAGATCATGTAGTACAACAATTATTTGGTGAAGATCTTAAAATACTCGATCATTCATTATATGAGCTACTGCTCAATATTTACTTGAAAATACCAGGTATTGTGGAAGAAGAAACCCTATTAATGCAACTCCTTAATCTATGTAAGTTATTGAGGGCAATACCATGACAGCATTAATTATTAAACCTTTAGGAATTATGAGATTAGGCGTAACACCAATATATGGTAGTAGTTTCTTAGGTATGGTACAAACATTTGGTATACCGCTTCCATCTACGATTTTAGGAATGTTAGGGAACTTGTTAGGAATACGTTTAGATAAAGAGCAAGCGCAAGAAGATCCGCTACTAGGTATTGGTGTTCTGGTTAAAAAGCTACGTGATGATTCTAAGGTCTCCATAATATCAGGACCCATAGTTAGAGTCAATAAAACACACTATGCTATTCCACTATATAGCAAAGAGGGAGTGTTTCTTGTAAACATGGAAGCTATAATGAAAGTAGACCCCGAGAAGCCGCAAATCAAAAAGGATGAAATATTAGCAAACATTAAGGTAGATTTTCAACCAGGCATAGCATTAAGAGACACTATCAATGGAATTCCATTTGACAAGTCAGCTAAGAAGGGTTACATGTATCGTAGGGGATTTGTAAGATACATAAGCTCTACTGGTAAAGGAGTAAAAGTAGAGTTCCTTTACAAAATATGGAGATTTCTAAATTTGGGAACAGAGAACATTATCAAATTCGGCGGCGAAGGCAGATTAGCTGTAATAAGTGAAACAAAAACGGAACCTGAAGAACTAAAACATGTAACATCGCTTCTTAATGCTAAACCAGGGTATTATATTACTCTTTCACCTTATCCCTTAGTACCTAAGAATGAGAAAGCGTTATACTTAGATAAAAACTCGTACGTTGGCTTAGAAACCATTGACAGCTTAGCAGATATTATAGGAATTCCTAGCATAGGTGATGAAATTAAGAGGGCGCCTAAAATAAGAATTATAAGATTAGGACTTGGATTTAGTGAAGTACTATGTAGACGAAGACCGCAAATATTGGCATTACCTCCAGGCACAATAATTCATATAAAGCGCGAATTGACAGTAAAGGAGGACCTATATATAAACTTGCTTAAGGCAGGTTATGCTTCATTATTAAAAATAAAGCGATGAACCTTAACGACGGTTTTTGAATTAACAGAACACCTTAAACACGTCATCACTAATGGTATAAAGTATAATTAGTGTTAGCGAATAAGGAGGTGTTAATTAGGAAGTCGGTAAAGGTTTGGATATAGTGGTGTTAGGTGGCTGCTAATGTCGGTGCTTATAATTGCTCCTTGGGGGCATCCCGAGAAGTGGGGTGAAGCTAATTATGTCATAGATGGGGTTATTGTAAAAAATAAGTGCTCAACGATAGCGCTCTTAACATATGCTATTAAAGTAAAACACTGTGAAGTAGAAGATGTAAAGGTCTTAGTGGTAATAGCAGATACTCTGTCAGCCAGCAACATAGCAAATGGGATAAGGTATAGGGAGGTTATTGAAAAAGCGTCAAAAATAGCTCAGGATAAGCTTAAAGAATTTTTGGATATAGTTGAAGCACAAATAGGTGTAAGTTCAAAAGAATTAGAAAGGCAATTTGAGATCTTTGTAGCACCTGGACTAGGTAAATTTGGTGCTTTTACGTTTAGGGGAAGCTTCGATTTATACTATTTAGTATTTCTCCTTAAATCTCTAAGCAAAACATATGAGACATATAAACATGGCTTTTTAGAAATATGGCTTGATATAACTCATGGCGTAAATTACATGCCTGTACTAGCTTTTACAGCTATGCTTGATACCTTATGGGCGTTAAAAAGTTGCGGATATAATATCTCTCTTAGAGTGTATAATTCTGATCCCTATGTAGGAAGAGGAGAGCAATTAAATATTAATGAAATGCCATATACTACTGTACCACGAACAATACCTCAACCCAAGTTAGGAGAAGGTCCTGCAAAAATACTTGAACAACCTCACATAATACTTGCTAAAGGCTATCACAGCTTAGTTGAAAATACATACTTTAAGAGATTAAGTGAAGGTGAGCTAAGGAACTTAGTAGTTGATCTTTGGTACGCTGTCTACTATAATTATCCACTTATACTATTAGACTATGTTTTTAGGAAGTATAAGGAAGAAACGCTTAAACAATTAATTGAATTAGCAGATAAAGTGCCGGAAGATATTCTGAGAATAATAATTAATGCTTTATATAAATTAAGAGTTACAAACAACATCGTAAACACGAAGTCCATTTTGAGAAACAGTACAAGCAAGTATAGATTTAAAGTAGCAGATATTGCGCAGTTCCTAGTAGTAATTAATACAGTCTCGTATATGCTAGACAAAGCCATGAACTTTAAAAAAGAGAGTAGGCCTATCAGCCTAAAGGATATCGAAGAATTTGCTAGAAGATTTAATGAGAAGTATAACACATTAGCTCCGAAATTCATATCGCGAGAGGTACATAGCTTAGTTAAATCTTCTAAGGGAATTAAAGAGCTTAATAAATGGGTAAGGTACACTAAAGAAATGGCTCAAAAAATCTCTAGCATAGAAGTAGAAAATGGTGAGCGTGAAAAATTAAGTAAGTGCACGTATGTTAGGTATGTAAATGAGTTCGTTAATAAGGGAGTTTATGATAGGCGTAAGGATGATAGAAATTTCATAGCACATTCGGGTTTAACGTATAACGACATAGAGATAATGAAGATTTCATAGAGACGCTTCGATTACATATAACTATGTGGTCTACGATTTATCCTTGTGTCTTTAGTAGTAAGGGTGAATTATCATAAACTATTTAGTTTTGTTGTTAGAAAATGTTACTTGATAAGGTATGGTTGAAGTACGTTTGAGAATTAAGCGTGGTGAAGTTTTTGAAATAATTGCTAATGGTATTCCACTAGTTTTGAGGAAGCCTGTTCCGTTAAGTCGTATAGGTGAAGTTATTGATGTTATTAATAATGTGAAAATACCTTCTTAGTGGAATAGTAATATCTACTTGCGAATTGAAGCCTATGGGTTTTCAACTTTTCTCTATGTGTTTTACGGTTTTGCTAGGGTGTTTGTAGTGTTAACCGTATGTTTTATGGTATGTTTGGGGTTCATAGCTCTTAAACATTATATAGTGAGTTCTTAGAGCTGGGGATTTAACTACGCCTACTCCTTCAGGTGCTAGTTCAAGTTCTTTCTTATATTCTTTCAAACCTATTCTCTCTAAAACCTTTTCCTCGCTTCTTAAACCTATTTTAGTGTTTGTTAGCTGTATTATTAGGTCATTTAGGTCTGATGGTATATGGGTTGCGAAGAAAACACCTATCCCCCTAACCCTACCTAGCCTAGTTATCTTATTCACCATTCTCTCAACAACATCCTTGTTTATTTCACCTCTTGCCTGAGGGAAGTAATTGTGTGCTTCATCTATAATTATGAACACAGGCCTTGTCTCTACGCCTTTCATAAATGCTTCGTTTTTCCATGCAAACAGCCTGTCTAATATCCTGTATACGACAACTGTTTCTGTGAACTGGGATTTACTAAACATGCCCACGAATCTTAAATCAATTACTAGGATGTTTTCCGTTTCAGTGAAGAGCTTATGGTAGTTTGATTCTTCAAAAACAATAACATACTTTCCACCATTAACTTCAATTTCCAGCTTAGCATCTAGGATCTCCGTTTGACATAGTATTGAAAAACATCTGTAGAGATGGTTTACTGTTTCCCTATGTAAACCTAGATCGCGTTCTAAATTGTAAACTAACCTACCCCTAACTTCCGTTTTATCCAATATTTTCTCTGTAAATTCATCAATACTTAGTTCCCCATACTCGCTTTTAATATAGTCTATTACTCTAGGTATTAAGTTATATGCTTGAACACTAAATATGGGTAATAGGTTTCTCACTTCATAGCCTATGTTTCTGAAGTTTAGAGACCACGGAATTATATTGACTACGCATTCTGATTTTGAGTTATCTACTGTTATTTCGGCTTCTACCGTAATTGCGTACACGTAGGCTTTACTGTCAACGAGCTTGAATGCTATTTTAGCTTTCCTTACTTTAAATTCCGGGTATGTGTTTCTGAAGTATTCTTCAATAAGCGTTCTGTAAAATAGCTTAACTATTCCAGCTATGTTTACTTCCTTTAAACTACTTAGTTTTTCAAGGAGTTTAGGTTTAACATAGCTTTCTAGGAAGCTTTTCGTAACTGGTAAAATAACTGTTAAAGTGTTAACGGGTTGGAAAACGGGTTCTCCTTCTAACCGGGGGTTCTTGATATTTAAGTGCATGTAGTCTCCTTGTAAGTCGAAGGCGATAATCAATGGTTTCTTGTTTTGAAGGTTTTGGATTAGCGATAATGCTGTGTTTTTGAGTAAGACTGTTTTACCACTTCCCGTTGTCCCTACTATTAGCGTATGCTGGTACAGTACGTTTTCCGGTAGTTTAACGTTAACGTTTTCGTCAACTATTCCTCCAACGTACAGGTTTCCAAGATCAACGCCTTCTTTTGGAAGATTAAGCATTTCAAATATGAAGTCGGGGTTTGGTTTGAATACTGGTGATTGGGGGTCTATTGGTGAATGGGCTGGAATAGGTGTTTCAACAATAACCCCTTCATCACTGATCTTAGCTTCTGTAAGCAATTCTACCTCAATAGTTAAGGGTGTTAGGAGAGACGTTATATCTGATGGTGGAGTATGTATTGTAGGTATACCTGCTATAGCAAGTATGTCTGAACGTTTAACACTAACAACTTTAGCTAGGAAAACAGTTGAAGTTAGTGGGTTAAGTATTCCTATAAAGCTGCCTATGGGGAAACAGTATCCTTTAAGAGAAGACTCTAAGTACTCTTTAAATGGAACCTCGATAGTTATCGTTCTTTCTTCTTCACTAACCTTAGCCGGTTCAACCCTACTAATAAAACCAACTACGTTACCGAATTTCCCAACAATCTCTAGTGCTTTCCCTATTCTCTTCTTAACCTCATTAATAGTTTTCTCATCTACAGTAGCCAAAACCCTATACCCCACTTAGTTCTCTAAGAACTTCAACAATCTTACCTGACTCATCATACATTAGGGGGAGAACACCTCTACTCCTAAAATACATTTCCCTATAAATAGCAGCTGTTAACCTTTTACCTAACCTATCAACAACTTCAACACCTAAGGGAACACCGTTAACTGAGCTTGTTCTTAAAAGCTTAGAAATAATTTCCTCAATAACATCTAACCCGAACTTATCAGCATCTTCTTTTAAAACTTCAAACCTGTAAACATAGTCTCCCTTAGGCATTCTAACATAAGCATACCAGAACACTTTATCAGGCATGTAGCTTAAACCATAGCTTATTTTGAAAGGTCCGAGGAGAAGCATAGGGCATAGGAAACCACGCTCAGCAAAATACTTTTCAACAATACACTCAACAATAATGGGGTCCCAAACCTCACTTGGAGGTCCGCCGTAATACTTTACAAAAAACTCTTTAACCACAGGGTCTTTGTAAAGTTTCCTACTAAAACCACATCTTTTAACAAACCCTATAGCTAAGCACTCCCTCCTAGACAAGACATTCAGCCTATCCTTAATTAGCTTCTCAAAAGCCCTAACATATTTGGAGCCTTGGAAAGACTTAAGGAACATAATTGGGGGTGTAGGGTAAACAGGTCCATCAACTAAAATGAAGTCTATATTGGCAGATAAGCTGCTTCCAACAATATCCTCTAATCCAATATTCTCAATTTGAAGTCTAAGCTCATCACCTATATTGTCATCCTTATATTCTTCACCATAATATTCCCCTACAGGCGAACGAACCTTAACGTTTAAACCTAACTTCTCAACTTCAGCTAAAATGCTTTCAAAACTTTTCAAAGCCATAAACTCAACATCAACAACATTACCCGGCCTAACCCAAACACCTCCAGGAGTAAGTAAAGCTAAGCCAGCGAAGAAAACCCTGAAACCATGGAAACCAATAGACCTAGAAGAAGAGTCAAGACAAGCAAAAGAAAAAGAAAATCCACCACTACTAACACACTTAACAAAATCCCCAACACCAGCTAAACATGAAACACAACCATAAACATCAACCTCCTCCTCAACACCCCTACCAACCCTAGAAACAACAAAACTCGGTAACCTAGACTTCAAACCACCCAAAACACTAACAACATTAGCCAAGAACACCGAAAGAGGCTTCATCAAAAACAATACTCTCAAAACAAATATAAAAACCCACCAACAAAACACCCAAAACAGCACGCTAAGTGCACTTTTTCACTTGTGTGTAGTGCACCATGAAACCGAATACTCTGAAGAGGATGCTGCAGTATGATTCAATATTAAACTACATTGCGATAGGGAAAGATAAGTGGGAGGCTTCATTAAATAATATAATAAGGATATGTAAATCTAAAAAAGAATTGAAAGTGGTTCAGCTAATGCGCTTATGTGAGTTCCTCTCATATCAATATCTTAAATAAAAGAATTTGGAAAGGTGGAGCGATAGTATGCTGGTAAACGTCATCGTCCGTTATAGTATGTATCTTAAATAAAAGAATTGAAAGTTCTTCCCATATCTAAACAGGGTTAATTAGTGTGGAAATGATTGACTCCGGGTTGGAGTGAGGTATTGGTTGTGATGTATAATTACGGAGAAGTATATTTACGTTGGTATTGCATGGGATAGTGGTTTTTAGTGCTGTCGAGGATAGTATGTTGAGTTAAGGATGTGATTTAAATGGGTTATGTGCTGTTAATGGGAGCTTGGGTGAATTGCTTTTCACTTATACCATATGGTTTTTAAGCCTATTATTTTGAAGAGAGGGTCATCTGAGACTATTTTCCCCTTTAGTCTTAGAGTAGTAGCTGCTATTAGTGTGTCTGCTAAAGGTATGTTGGGGTGTTTTAGGGATAGTTCTCCAGCTTTGACTCCGTCTTCGTATGTTAGAGGCTCTATTTTTACGCCTACTGCTTCAAATCTCTTAATCATTATTTCCGAAGCTGTTAAGCCTATGAGTTTTCCGGCTATTTTCAAGTATTCGGCAATAATGATAGGTGTTATGAGGGCTTCTTCTTCGCTGATAACTTTGTAGAAGAAGCTTCTTATTTTCCTCTTATCGCTTAATGTTGGAGGAAAAGTGTAGGCTAGCAGGAATCTTGTATCTAAAATTAAAGCCATTTAGATCTCAACTCTTCGAGTTCTTTAATTATTCTCTCATATTTCCTCTCACCTACGGGTTCTCCTGGTTCGGGTGGTTTGAGTTTCTCAATAATTATTTTGTTTTCTCTGAGAGAGATTATGAGGTAATCTCCTTCTCTGATGGATAGTTTTTCTCTAATGTTTTTAGGTATGGTTATTTGGCCTTTTCTAGTAACCTTAACTATGCTCATAAAAACACCGAGTACTACCGAGAAGTACTACCATATAAGTTTTTACTGCTAGAGAAAAGTTTGTGAAGAGTAGTGACATGAGGTTGTGTGGTGTTCCGGCGGGTATTTAGTCGGTAGCGTTTTTATTTTGGGATTTGAGTATGTGTGTTGGTTATCCTTAATTTTAACGTTCTGTATCTTGAGTAGAGGAATTTAGAAATTAGCATATGGTAGCGTGTGGGAGGTTGTTGTTTTGTTTGGAGGGGGTGTTTCTTCATTTATTGAGAAAGGGA
>Ga0180301_10001942_pt1 | contig 16204 bp, 13 predicted proteins | sample GuaBasSediGuay16_FD_121797 | JGI IMG/M metagenome (GOLD analysis project Ga0180301, IMG submission 121797) | Subseafloor sediment microbial communities from Guaymas Basin, Gulf of California, Mexico - Guay16, Core 4569-2, 12-15 cm | ecosystem: Environmental > Aquatic > Marine > Hydrothermal... | reverse complement strand
TCCTTCCGAGGGCCTTTCTCCTTATGAATATGAGGTTCCTATTCTTTATGAAGACGAAGCAGTAATAGTGGTAAATAAGCCTGCTCACCTTAGCGTGCATCCGGCCGGAGGAGAAAAAGATACGCTGGTGAATGCCCTTATTTATATGGGAAAGACCTTAGCCGGCTCTTCCTCTCTGCGGCCGGGAATTGTGCACCGCCTGGACAAAGAAACATCAGGGGTGATGGTTGTAGCAAAAACCCTGGATGCTTATGAAGATTTGGTAGAGCAGTTCCGCCGCCGCAGGGTAAAGAAAGAATACCGTGCCCTGGTAGAGGGAAGAGTGAGGGAAGAGAAAATGAGTATTTCACTTCCTCTGCAAAGAGACCATAAAAATTTCCGTATAAAAGTAGGCTTTCTGCATGCCCGCTCTTCTTTGACTGAAGTAGAAAGAAAAGAGGTTTTTAAAGATGCCAGCCTCTTGCTCGTGCGCCCTTTAAGCGGGCGTATGCATCAGATAAGAGTACATCTTTCTTTTTTTGGACATCCCATAATCGGCGATGTAAAATATAAGGGGCGGCCGGCAGAAAGGCTTTATCTGCATGCAGAAAGAATTGAGTTCAGGCATCCTTTAAGCGGGAAGCAGATGAGTTTTAAGGCCGAGCTGCCAGAGGAATTTATGGTGAAGATAGGCAAACTAAGAGAGCAGTAATGAGGCAGGGAAAAATTGAGAAAACAGTAGAAGTAGGCGGGGATAAATCTATTTCTCACCGCGCGCTAATGTTCTCTGCTTTAGCTAAGGGAAGCACTAAAATAAAGAACTTTCTTACTGCTTCTGATACTTTGGTTACTCTCGGTGCCTTGCGGCGGCTGGGGGTAAGGATAGAGAAAAGAAAAGAAGAAGTGACAGTATCTTCTACAGGACGCCTGGTTTTTGGGGGCAGATACTTAAATATGGGAGAATCGGGGACCAGTATGCGCCTTCTGGCCGGAATATTGGCAGCAGCTAAAGTGGAAGTAATTTTAAAAGCCGCTCCTTCCCTACAGCGGCGGCCTATGAGCCGCATAACTATTCCCCTGCGGCAAATGCAGGCAAATATTTTTGGCCGCCGGCGAAACGGCGTTGAATATCCACCGCTGGTAATTAGAGCGGTGAAATCTTTGCGGGCCATTGATTACCGTATGCCGCAGGCCTCGGCTCAGGTAAAATCAGCCATAATCTTTGCCGCCCTAAAAGCTAAAGGCAGAACTTATATTCATCAGCCTTTTATCTCACGCGACCATACCGAAAGAATGCTTAAAGTTTTCGGCGGCAGAATTAAAGAAAAAGGAAAATTAATTGAGGTAGAGCCTTCTTTGCTAAAGACACCTCAGGAGATATTTATCCCGGCTGATTTCTCTTCCGCCGCTTACTTTTTACCCTTAGCTCTTTTGCGGCCTAAAACTTGTTTGAGGGTAAAAAGGGTAGGGGTTAATCCTACGCGCAGCGGGCTTTTGCGGGTACTTAAAAGGATGGGGGCTAAACTGAGAATCAAAAACAGAAACACCCGCTATTTTGAGCCTTATGCAGATATTGAAGCAGAAAGCAGTTCCTTAAAGGGAGTAGTAGTTAAAGAGGAAGAAATTCCTTTGTTGATTGATGAGCTGCCTTTAGTTTTTGTTTTGGCTGCTTTTGCCTCCTCATCCAGCCGCATTTATGGTTTGCGGGAGTTAAGAGTGAAAGAAACAGACCGTATACATTCTTTGGAGTATAACCTTAAAAATATGGGGGTAGAGTTTAAGGTTTTTTCTTACCGTAACCGCCGCGGCGAGGAAGATTTCTATGTGGAAATTAAGGGAGGAGGCTTTAAGAAGTTTGCTCAAATTAGGAGTTTTTCCGACCATCGCACGGCTATGAGTATGGCTATAGGAGTAGGAGCGCAGGGAAGAAAAGTAGAAATTGACAACTGGCATTGCGTAGGTAAGTCTTTTCCTGATTTCAGAGAGAAAATAAAAGAGATTTTGGGGCCGCATATTTTTTGATTGTTAGCTAAATTTTAGAAGTGCGCCATGTTTGATTCTTATTTTTAGCTCTTTGGACATCAATAAGTTTATGGTTATACCAGCATCTAATCTCAGATACACTTGTTTCTCGTTAGGGCAGATAAATCCACTTTTAATTCTTAAATGACGGCATATTTTTTGATTTGACAATAGTTTTTTTATTTGCTATGATTAAAAAGCTGGTCGCAATCTTTTAAGCCTATGAAGAATCCCTCAAATATATTTTCTGCCTTTTTTAATGATATGCTGGGCTTATTTTCCAGTGATATCGGCATAGATTTAGGCACGGCTACCACGCTGGTGTATGTGCGGGGGGAAGGGATTGTTCTGTGTGAGCCTTCAGTGGTAGCGATTCAGAAGGAAAAAGAGACAGTTCTGGCGGTAGGAGAAGAGGCGAAGAGGATGCTGGGAAAAACTCCCGGCAGTATTGTAGCTATTCGCCCTATGAAGGACGGCGTAATTGCTGATTTTGATATTACCGAAGCTATGTTGCGCTACTTTATTAAGAAAGTTCAGCCGCATAAAATTCCCGTACGGCCGCGGATGGTAATTGCTATTCCTTCCGGGATTACTGAGGTAGAACGAAGAGCGGTGAAAGATTCCGCTTATCGTGCCGGAGCGCGTCATACCTTTTTGATTGAAGAGCCCCTGGCCGCTTCTATTGGCGTAGGGCTTCCCATTGAGGAGCCGCAGGGGAGCATGATTATTGATATTGGCGGCGGTACCACGGAAATTGCGGTTATTTCTTTAGCGGGCATAGTCTTTTCGCGTTCTATAAGAATTGGCGGCGATGAGATGGATGAGGCAGTAATAGATTATATAAAAAAGAATTATAATCTTTTAGTGGGCGAACGCACGGCTGAAGACATAAAGATACGCATAGGCTCTGCTTATCCGCTGGAGGAAGAGCTTTCTTTGGAGGTAAGAGGAAGAGATCTGGTAACCGGCCTGCCTAAGTTAATTAAGGTAAGTTCGGAGGAAATTCGCCAGGCTTTAGATGAGCCGATAAAAGAGATTGTGGAAGCTACTAAAATGACTCTGGAGAGGACACCGCCGGAATTGGCGGCGGATTTGATAGAAAGAGGCATTGTGATGTGCGGCGGCGGGGCACTTTTGCGAGGTCTTGACAAGCTAATCTCAGAGGAAACAAGCCTTCCAGTTATTGTGGCTGACGATCCTCTTACTGCGGTGGCTTTGGGTACGGGCAAGGTTTTAGAGGAAATGCGATATTTAAAAAAGATAACTCTTGCGTCTTCCAACCGTCGATAGAAAAAAGCTGTCTTTTATAATCCCTCTTTTAATCTTATTGGCCGTTGTTTTTATCGGCCGCAAGCAGCTGACAAAATTTGTGTTTAGGCAAATGAAAGCCGCTGCCTATTTTCAAGACTTGCAAAGGAACCGCACCTTGAAAAAAGAGCTTATCCAGTTGAAAGCAAAGATAGTCGAACTTAATCTGGCTCTTTCTTCCTGCCAAAGCTTGAAGCGCCAAAACCAGCGTCTACGTCAGATGCTGGGTCTGAAAAGGAAGGCGCCTTATTCGCTCGTAGCGGCCGCTATAATAGGGCAGGTTCCTTCTTCCTGGCGCCGCATTGTTTTTTTAGACAAAGGAAAAAACTCAGGAATACAGAAGGGAGATGTGGTTTTAGATACGCAGGCTAATCTTTTGGGCCGCATTGTTAAAGTTAGCGAAGGACGTAGCCAGGCAATATTGATTTACGATCCTGATTTTAAAATAAAGGTAAGTTTAGATAACTTATATGCTCTCGCTGAGGGAAGTCTGTGGCGAGGTATGAGTCTTAAATATATACCTTATGATGTGAAGATAAAATTGGGTGATGAAGCATTCTATGTGAGTGAAGGGAAAAAAGAATGGAGAGTTAAGGTAGGCAAGGTATCTTTTGTCTATAAAGATGAAAACAGCCTCACGCAGGAAGTTTTTCTGGAACCTTATGCTTCCGCTGCAGAAAGAGAAGTGTTTGTAGCAGTGAAATAAAGTAGATATGTCTTTACTTTCCTATAGCTTACTCTTGGTGTTGGGGGTTATGTTTCAAGTTAAGGCTGGAGGAGGGATTGAGTTTACCTTAATTGTCCTGCTTCTGGCTCTGGCTTTTTTTTCTCTTACGGAGGTTATTTTTTTGTATATTCTGGCGGGAGAATTGTTGTATTTAATCGACGCTTCTTTTTGGGGTGTAGAATTTTTTAGTTATACGATAGCAGTTGTTGTGGCAGAAAGAATACAAGCCTTCCTGGATTTTTCTCAGAAAATTCTTATAGCCGCTCCCTTAGGTATAGGGGCTTATTATTTAAGCTCTGCTTTTTATTATCATTTTTTTTCTTTAGGAGACTTTGCGGGATTTCTGGTGAAAAATACCATTGTGTTTCTGGGGATGTTTTATCTGTTTAGCTTTAGTTTTAAGAAAGACAATCTTCGCCACCAAATCAACTGGGTTTAATTTTCGCTGCGATTAAATGGAAGAGAGACTGAAAAAGCTGACTATAGCCGTGCTTCTGGTTCTGGTAATAGTATTAGGTTATTACCAGATTGTAAAGGGAGACTATTTCTTTAAGAAGTCCCGCCTTAATTATTTGAGAATAATTCCCCAGAAATCGCTGAGGGGCATTATTTATGACCGTCATCATCAAGCGCTGGTAAAAAATACCCTTTCCTTTCAAGCCTGTCTTTTTCCTCATACTCCTCAGCGGCAGAAAGTATTATCTGCTTTGAGCAGGGTTTTGCAGGTAGAGAAAAAAATCCTGGAAGATAATTTTCATAAAAATATTATCGCCCCTTTTATTCCTGTTCCTGTGTATACGTTTTCTTCTGTAGATAAAGCTATTAGGCTGGAGGAGAAAAATATTGAAGGCTTGATAATTAAAGTTGTACCACAAAGAGAGGTTGTTTCTCCTTTTGCTCTGGCTCAGGTTGTCGGGTATGTCCAGTCTATGCCTAAGGCCTTAAGCTATCTTAGAAAATACGGATTTAAGACCTACCAGGATTTCGGTATTAGCGGGTTAGAAGCTTATTATGATGATTATCTGCGCGGCAAAGAAGGAGGAGTACAGGTAGAGGTAAATTCGCGGGGAGAAGTACGGGGGGTGCTGGGGAAAGTAAAGCCGCAAAAGGGAAAAGATTTGTTTACGAGCCTGGATTTAAGAATGCAGGATTTGGCTTACCGTCTGCTGGAGGAGAAAAGGCAGCGAGGGGTAATTTTGCTTATGGACCCTTATAGCGGCGAAATAATGGTGATGGTTTCTTATCCTTCTTTTAATGCTAACCGAATTTCAGATGCTGCCTATTTCCGGCGTCTGCTGCGCAATTCCGGATATCCTTTTCTTAATCGTTCTCTGCAGGGCGAATATCCGCCGGGTTCGGTTTTTAAGCCGGTGGTGGCTTTGGCGGCGTTAGAGAAGAAGAAAGTCAGCCTGGCTACCAAATTTTTCTGCGATGGCACCTTTAACTTTAAAGGCACCAAATACCGCTGTTGGTCGGTGCACGGCTGGCAGTCTCTCCTGGGGGCATTGGCCGTATCATGTGATATTTATTTTTACAATTTAGGCTTGCGTGTAGGTGTGGAGCCTATTGTATATTATGCCAGAATGTTGGGGTTAGGCGCATTGAGCGGGGTTGATTTACCGCAGGAGCGGAGGGGGCTTTTGCCTTCGCCGGCCTGGAAAAGGCATAAGCGTCATCAGAGCTGGTACAAAGGCGATACGATAAACCTTTCTATCGGTCAGGGCTATCTTCTGGTTACACCCCTGCAGATTGCCCGCTTGATGAGTGTGTTTGCTAACGGCGGGTATCTGGTGCGGCCGCATCTGGTAAGGAAGATAGAGAGTGTTTCTTTGGGGGTAAAGAAAGAGAAGCTGCACTTGAATCCGGCCGGCTTAAGATGGGTGAGGAAAGGAATGCGCTTTGTAGTAAGTAGAGAGAATGGTACCGCTCATATTCTGGAAGACTTAGGCCTGGAAATAGCAGGTAAAACCGGTACGGCCCAGACTTCCGCGGGCCCCTCGCACGGCTGGTTCGGGGGATTCTTTCCTTACCATAATCCTAAGTATGTGATAGTAGTTTTTTTAGAAAATGGCAAATCGAGCCACAATGCCTGTATTCTGGCAAAAGAATTCTTAAAAGAGGCTAAAGATAAAGGATGGCTGAGCAATAATGAAACTCAATAAACTCATAGATTTAAAGCTCATAGTTTCTCTTTTAGGGATTCTAATCTTTTCCTTATTGAGCCTCTATAGTGCTTTGCATACACAAGGAGAATTTTCCGGACGCAATATATTTGTGCGACAAATTATCTGGCTGGGGCTGGGAGGCGTTGTCTTAGGAATATTTTATCTGTTAGATTACTACATTCTTTATGAATTAAGCATACCTCTTTATTTGTTATCGCTGGTATTTTTAATTGCGGTAGAGGTATTGGGGCGGATAAGAATGGGGGCCCAGAGGTGGATAGAAATATTTGGAGTTACTTTTCAGCCTTCAGAACTGGCTAAACTGGCTGCCGTTCTTCTTTTGGCGCGATTTTTTTCTGGATATTTAAAAATCCCTTACCATAACCGGCGGCATGATTTCTGGGAAGGAGTAGTAAAGCCCTTTTTGCCTTTAGGGATACTCGCCTTTTTTATTTTTACCCAGCCGGATTTAGGAACAACTTTGGTGATAGTATTCTTATTTATATTTATGGTTTTTACGCTGAGCCGTAGTCGTAAAAACGCCCTTATCATTATAAGTTTTATAATTCTGCTTATGCCGCTGGGATGGAAACTGCTTAAGCCTTACCAGAAGCAGCGCCTTATGGTTTTCCTTAATCCTTACCAGGATCCGCTGGGGGCGGGTTATACCATGATTCAGTCTAAGATAGCGGTAGGTTCGGGAAGATTGTGGGGGAAGGGGTTTTTGGCCGGCACTCAGAACCAGCTTAATTTTATTCCTGCACGCCATACCGATTTTATTTTTACGGTAGTGGCAGAAGAATGGGGGTTTGCCGGATGCCTTTTGCTTTTATTTCTTTACTATGTTTTCTTAAGGCGGATTTTGGCTGTCGCTTTTATGACTAAAGATGAGTTTGGACGCGCAGTTTCTTTGGGAATTTTTGCCCTTTTTCTTTTTCATATATTTGTAAATATTGCCATGGTTCTGGGAGTTCTGCCGGTAGTAGGAATTCCTCTGCCTTTTTTAAGCTATGGCGGCTCTTTCACCTTAGTAAGTTTCTCTCTCTTAGGAATTGCTCTTAATGTCTACCGCAAAAGCAATTATTTCTAAATTAGCGGCGGGTCAGAAAACGTGCCTTCATTCTTTTGGCAGCGAAGAATTCCCGGGTAAACTTTTTGGCAATTTCAGGATCAAACTCTTTGCAAGAGAAAATATTTATGTAGGCACTTCTTTCGCTTTCTGAGAAATGTCCTACAATGGAGCTAGTTTCAATTAACTGTACTAACGAGTAGCCTTTGGTATGCGGCTTTTTAAATCCAAAATAAGGGATGAGGGCTTTGCCGAATTTTTTCATTTTGATAAGACGGCAGAGTTTGTTGCTATACTGCTGGATGTATTTTTTCTGAGATATTTTTTTGAAGTCACATTCGTAGAGGTCCATAATTAATTCTTGCCCGTAAATAACCTTTTTCTTTTTCATTTTGCTATTCTCCTTGCGTATTCTGGCAGAGAGAAGGCTGCTTGCCAGATATCCGGGTTAAAATAAACAGTTTTCCCCCTTAAAAATTTTGCTTTTCTTTTTATGGTTGCTAAGTTAATTTTTCGGGGGTCTATTTTGTCCGAAGCCATTACAAATGAAAATAGACCGCCGATATAAGTGGGAACGGAAGAAAGATAGATATTTGCGTATTTAAATTCTTTCTTAAGCAAGCGGAAATTAGAACGTAATTCTTCTTTTTGCAGGATGCTGGAACCGCTCTGGCGGGCTAGTAAGCTTTGAGGTTTCATTATTTTGTGAAGATGGTGATAAAAGTTAGACGAAAATAGCACTTTTGCCGGCCCGATAGGGTCAGGAGAATCTATGAGAACTGCATCAAACTTCTCTTTAGTGTTTTTTACAAACTCTGCTCCGTCTTCAATAATGATTTGTGTGCGTGGGTCCGCGAAAGCTTTTTGGCTGATAAAAGGAAGATACTTTTGGGACAATTTTATTACTTTTTCGTCAATCTCTACTAAAACTGCTTTTTTAACCGTTTTATACCTCAGAACTTCTCTTAAGACTCCTCCGTCCCCGCCGCCAATGATTAATACTTTCTCTGCCCGGGGGTGGCTTAGCAGAGGTATATGGGTGAGCATTTCGTGATAAAACGCTTCATCTTTCTCGGTAGTCTGAATAGTTTTATCTAAGATGAGAGCGCGGCCAAATTCATAAGTATCAAGAATTTCTATGTCCTGGAGGGGGGTTTTTTGACGGAAAACAGTTTTTTTTATTTTTAGCCCGACTTTTATATGAGAGTGAAGCTCTTCGAAGAACCAGCGGTTTTTCATTTTCTTATAGTATGCCTCGTTTTAATTCTGCTATTTGCATATTATCTGAACCGAAATATTCTTTGAGGACAGGAATGGCTTTATAAGGGTCGACTTCACCACAGACAAAAATATCAATGGCGGCATACTGATATTCCGGCCAGGTATGAATGCTGATATGCGATTCCTGGATTATGGCTACGCCGGATATTCCTCCTGAGGGAGAGAACTGATGCAGGTCAATTTTTAAAAGAGTGGCGCCACAGGCATCTACGGCCTGACGCAGAGCTTTTTCAATCAGGGGAAGGGAGGAGAGGTTTTTGGCTTTCCATACTTCTATAACTAAATGTACCCCGGCATACTTTACATAACCGTTGGTACTGCAAAATTCCTTTTTCTCTTCCCTGGTAACCATTGTTAAGTTTATTGTCTGAGTCTGAATCCATAAACTAATTTTATATATACAATATTTTGAAAATTTTGCAAGATTTTTTTTAATAATTTCAATATAAAGGTAGATTTTGAACCTAAACTATTATATAATTAAAGCAAATTTAACTCAGGCCTGCGTTTATGTTGTTAAAAGGCTTTAATTTAGGGGGCTGGTTAATGATGGAAGGCTATATTTTAGGAGGGCCGAATATAGCCTTTCGGGTTTTTAAGAAGAAATTTAGCCGCCTTTATGGCAAGAAGGAATTAGATAATTTTCTCTTTTCTTTCCGCGAGAACTTTATTCAGGAGAAAGACATTGAGAGAATAAAAAAATGGAAGGCAAACTGCCTCAGGCTTCCCTTTAATTGCAGGATTCTAAAGGAGAAAGAGGGACGCAGATATATAGATACTCTGCTGGGGTGGGCAGGAAAATACAGCTTGAAAGTGATTCTGGATATGCATGCCGGCTGTGCCCCTCAGAATCAGGACTGGCATTCTGATAGTTTGGGCAAAGCTTTGCTCTGGAAAGATAAGCGTAAGCAAGAGGAAACAATAAGGCTATGGGAGAAGATTGCCAGCTGGTACAAAGATAACGAGACAGTGGCGGGGTACGATTTGCTGAACGAGCCGGTATTAAACAAGCGGGAACTTCCTCAACTGGTGCGATATTACCGCAAGTTGATAAAAACTATAAGAGGCATTGATTCTCGCCATAAAATCTTTCTAGAAGGCAACCTCTGGGCGCAAGAGATAGATTTTTTAAAGAATCTCATATCGGATTCGGGGATTTGGGTAAGTATTCATACTTATCAACCGTTAGATTTCGTATTTAATTTTGTTCCTCACCTATGTTATCCCTCAAAAGAAGTAGGAAGTAAAAAAAACCTGAGGCGGTATCTGGAGAAATACGCAAGTTTTTCTCGCCGTTATAAGGTGAATATTTTAGTGGGAGAAATAGGGGTAAATTTCCGCAATAATTTTTATGGTGAAATTAGGTGGCTTGAAGATATGCTGGGGTTATTTAGGGAATTTGGTTTCAGCTGGACTTATTGGACATATAAGGCGGTAGCAGGAAGTGTATTTCCTGATGGGGTTTTTCAATACCGCCAGAACCCTGCCTGGGTAAAAAGGGAAGGCCCGGAATACGGCTGGGAAAACTTTTACCGTCTTTGGCCGAAAGAGAAGAGAAAAATTGCTGCCAGCTGGAGGACAGAGAATTTTGATTTGAATCAGCCGCTGCTTCAGACAATTAAAAAATTTCTCGTTAATTAATTGAAATTTATTTTTTTCTCTATATAATTTTTTCTTACAAAGTTTTTGAGAGAAAAAGGAGGAGGTATGCTGAATTACGAACTGACGGAGGAACAAAAGGAAATCCGTGAGCTTTGCCGCAGGTTGGCAGAAGAAAAAATCAAACCTTATTCGCAGGAGTGGGATGAGGCTAACAAGATGCCGGAGGAAGTGTTTAAGGTTTTTGCCCAATCCGATTTGTTTTCTTTATGTATTCCGGAAGAGTACGGCGGTATGGGAGGAGGACTTCTGGATCTATGTATAGCTACCGAGGAGATATCGCGTATTGACGGAGGGGTAGCTGCGTCTTACGCGGCTTCCTTTCTGGGAATGTTTCCTATTCTTTTATTTGGCACAGAGGAACAGAAGAAGAAATATCTGCCGCGGCTGGCGGCAGGAGAAAGTATTGCTGCTTTTGGCTTGACAGAGCCTGAGGCAGGCTCGGATGCGGCGGCGGTTAAAACTACCGCCAGGAAAGAGGGCAAGTTCTATATCCTTAACGGCACCAAGCATTTTATCACTAACGGAGGAGTGGCAGATATTTATACTATAATTGCTGTTACCGACAAGAAGCGGGGGCCGCGGGGAATGTCAGCTTTTATTGTAGAGAAAGGGACGGAAGGTTTTGAATTTGGCAAAAAAGAGGACAAGATGGGCATCAGAGCCTCAGCCACACGCGAGCTTATCTTCAACGAAGCCAGAGTGCCTGATGAGAATCTTCTGGGAGGGAGAGAAGGCAGCGGCTTTATTGTTACGATGAAAACTTTTGACCAGTCGCGGCCGGGCGTAGCGGCTCAAGCTGTAGGTATTGCCCAGGGAGCTTTAGAGATGGCTGCAAAGTATGCTCATCAGCGAGAGCAGTTTGGCAGGAAGATAAGTTCTTTTCAGGGTATTCAGTGGATGCTGGCAGATATGGCCGCTAAAATAGAGGCAGCCAGAGCTTTGGTATATGCAGTAGCCAGAATGGTTGACAGAGGCGGGAAAAACAGCGGGCCGGCTTCCGCCGCCGCCAAACTTTTTGCTTCGGATACGGCAATGGAAGTCGCTACTCAGGCCGTACAGATTTTTGGCGGCTATGGCTATATGAAAGAGTACGGTATAGAGAAATTTATGCGGGATGCCAAAATTACTCAGATTTACGAAGGGACTAACCAGATTCAGAAAGAGATAATTGCTCTGGACTTAATTAAAAGATACACTAAATGAGAATTATAGTTTCTATTAAGCAGGTTCCTGATACCACAGAAGTAAGGGTTGACCCCGAGACTAATACTTTGATTCGAGAAGGAGTAGAGTCGATAATCAACCCTTTTGATATGTATGCAATTGAGGAGGCAGTAAGACTCAAAGAAAAGCATGGGGCAGAGACGATAGTTATTACCATGGGCCCGCCTCAGGCTGAAAGTGCTTTGCGGGAAGCCTTAGCGTTGGGAATCGATAAAGCCATTCATATTACGGATCGTGCTTTTGCCGGCAGTGATACCTGGGCTACCAGTTATATTTTAGCCCAGGCCATAAAAAAGATAGGGGAGTACGATTTAATTATCTGTGGTAAACAAGCTTCTGATGGTGATACAGCGCAAGTAGGACCGGGAATGGCGGCTCACTTAGACCTTCCTCAGATTGCCTATGTAAAAAAAATCGAAGAAATCAGTCAAGAGAAAAAAATGATTGTGGCTGAAAGGCTGGTAGAAGACGGTTTTGAAACGCTCAAGGCGCCCCTGCCTTGTTTGATTACCGTAGTAAAAGAAATCAATGAACCACGCCTGCCTTCTTTGCGGGGAAAGATGCGGGCTAAAAAAGCAGAGATAGTAAAATGGAATAAAGACGCTATTGGTGTGGAGGAAGATAAGATAGGATTAAGAGGTTCTCCCACTCAGGTAGTAAAAATCTTTACTCCCCCTCAGAAAAAAGGAGGAGAAATCTGGCAGGGCGAGCCGGAAGAGCTGGGAGCGAGACTGGCAAAAGAACTTAAGAAGTATTTATGAGCACGCTAAGAGTTATAAAAGAGAAATGTGCAGGCTGCGGCATATGCGTTAAGGTTTGTCCCGTATCCGCTATAACTATGGTGGAGAAAAAAGCAGTTATTAATCTGGACAAATGTACGTTGTGTGGCGCTTGTATCTCAGCCTGTAAATTTGATGCTATCGTTAGGGAAAAAGAAGAGAAGGCGCGCCGCCAGGATGTAAGTGCTTATAAAGGAGTATGGGTATTTGCAGAACAACGAGAGGGTAAAATTGCTCCTGTAGTATATGAGCTTCTGGCTAAGGCCCGTCAACTTGCCGATGATTTGGGAACATACGTAGGGGCAGTATTTTTAGGCTATAATATTAAGGAGACAGCAAAGGAGCTTATTTGGCGTGGCACGGATAAGGTATTTTTAGTAGAAGATGAGAAACTGGCCAATTATGTGGCTGAGAGCTATTCCCGGACCATAATTCACTTGGTAAATAAATATAAGCCGGAGATTTTTTTGGCGGGGGCAACTTCCTGCGGACGTTCTTTGATTTCCCGCATAGCCGTAAAACTTTATACTGGTCTTACAGCAGATTGTACGGGCTTAGATATAGATAGAGAAAGGAGAATCTTAATTCAGACACGTCCGGCCTTCGGGGGCAATATTATGGCACAAATTATCAGCCCGGATTTTCGCCCTCAGATGGCTACGGTGCGGCATAAAGTTATGCCGGAAGCAAAAGCAGACAGGTCGCGGCAGGGCGAGATAATTACGGAGAAGGTAGAGAAAAGTTTGGTAGAATCAGCAGTAGAATTTCTCAGGTTTGTTAAAGAAGAAGGAAGTGGTGTGAATCTAGCGGAAGCAGATATTATTGTCTCCGGCGGCAGAGGCTTAGGGAAGCCTGAGAATTTTAGTTTGATTCGAGAATTGGCAGAAGTTTTAGGGGGAGCGGTAGGTGCCTCACGCGCCGCCGTAGATGCAGGGTGGATACCTTACTCTCATCAAGTAGGCCAGACCGGCAGGACAGTTTGTCCTAAAATCTATATTGCCTGTGGAATTTCCGGCCAGATTCAACACTTAGTAGGGATGCAGTCTTCTAAAATAATAGTAGCTATCAATAAAGACCCCGATGCTCCTATTTTTAAAGTTGCCAGTTATGGACTAGTGGGCGACCTCTTCAAAATTATACCAGTTTTGATTAAGAATTTAAAAGAAGCTGGTATTAAGTAATGTATTTAAAAACTTTAGAGATTTACGGGTTTAAATCGTTTGCGGAGAAGACGGTGTTTAAGCTTGAGCCTGGTATTACTGCTATTGTCGGTCCTAATGGCTGCGGCAAGTCTAATGTGTTCGATGCTATTAAGTGGACCTTAGGAGAGCAAAGCCCCAAAATCCTGCGGGGACTAAAAATGGAAGACGTAATTTTTAACGGCAGTACTAAGGCAGAGCCGCTTAACTATGCCGAGGTGACGATGGTTTTTTCTAATGAGGACAAAGCCTTAGATATAGATTTTACCGAGGTAAGCATCAGCCGGAGACTCTTTCGTTCGGGGGAGAGCCAGTATTTTCTAAATAAGAACCAGGTGCGGCTTAAAGATATTCAGGAGCTTTTGTCTAAAGTAGGATTAGGAGAAGGAAGCTATTCCTTCATTCAACAGGGAAGGATAGAACATATTATTACTTCGCCTCCTTTAGAAAAAAGGGTTATCTTTGATGAGGCAGCGGGTATTTTACATTATAAAGAAAAGAAGAGGGAAACATTGCGCCGTCTGGAAGAGGCAGAGGCAAATTTGGAGAGAGTTAACGACATTATAAATGAGGTAAAGCGCCAGAAAGATAGCCTGGAACGTCAGGTGGCTCGCGCCAGGAAATACGAGGAGCTTTTTACTGCCTTGAAAGAGAAAGAGAAAGTTATCGCCTGCTTAAAGATATTAGAAATAAAACAAAAAAGAGACCAGGCCTTAGATGAATTGTCAGGATGGGAGAAGGAGAAAGAGAAAATAGAAGAGTCGTTGCGAGATTATGAGAAGCAGTTAAGGGAATTGGAAGATAAGAGAGAAGTGCTGCGTCAGCAGCAGGAAAGGGAGAATGCCGCTCTTTTAGGAGGAGAGGCAAAAATAGAAAGTCTTAGGCGTCAAATAGAAATGAATAATACGCGAATTGAGGAATTGCAGCAGCAAAGCGGTTCCGTCCTGGAAATGCGGCAGCAATATGAAGATAGAATAAAAGAGTATGACCATAAGATAGAAGATGTGCAAAATTATCTTCTGTCTTTAGATGAAAGTTGTCGTCGCAATGAAGAAAAAATAAAGGAGGCGGAAAGAAAAATTGGTCTGGCTCAGAAAGAAATAAAAGAGGCTGCTTTGCGGATAAAGAAGATGCAGGAGGATATTTTAGTTAAAGAAAACGAGAAGGTAACTATTGCTAATAATCTCGTAGAGAAAGAGTCTTATTTAAAAGTGGTTCTGGCCCGTCAGCGGCGGCTTAATGCTGAGTTTATAAAGTCTAAGGCGGAGATAGAATCTTTTTTGAGATCCTTTGAACAAGTCAAGGAGGAAAAGAAAAAGGCACTAAAGGTTCAGAGTGATGCGGCAGAGAGATTAGAGACCTTAAGAGAGGCTCAGATAGAAACAGAAAAGATTTTAGAAGATATTAGAGGGGAAAAAATTAGAGCCGACAAGGAAATCTCAGTCCTGGAATCTAAACTCGAGATGGTAAGAGAAGCTGAGGCCCGCTATGATAGTCTGGAGGGGGGGGAGAAAGTAAAAATAATTTTTGAACAAAAAGTGCCTCATTTGCCTTCTCTTATTATGGCCGAATTGCAGGAGGAAAATAGAGAGGCGGAGCTTACTTTCAATGCTACGGCCAAAATAGTTAGGCAGGAGGCGGAAAAGCTTATTCAACAGATAGATGAAAGGCGCCAGAGAATAAAACAGCTGAACAACAGCGAAGAAGAGAAGAAAGTTCAATTAAGCAAGATAGAAGGGGATATTTCTAAACTTAATGATGAAATAGATAAATGCAAACGGGATTCTTTACAATTAGAGAGCACTTTTGCCAATTATCAGGAAAACTTAAGGCGGCTGGAGGAAGATAAAGGTGTGATTGAATTTGATTTGCAGGAAGCAACACAAGAAAGAGAGAAGCTGGAGTCTGAGACAGCCAAAATAAAAACTGCTTATACCCAGAAAGAGGAGGAAGTTAATAGGTTAAAAGATGAAATCAGGCAAATTCAGAAATACCGCGAAGAAAAAATAACAGAGGAAAACAATCTGGAGCGGGATATATTAGAGGCAACTTCTGAGAATAAATCTTTGAAAGATGAAAAGGTAAGCAAAGAGGCTAATTTAGTGGTATTTAAGGAGGAAAAAGAGAGACTTAGGAGTTTTGTATTTCGTTCTCAGGAAGAGGACCGCCGCCGTCAGGAGAAAATTGCTCAGCTGAGAGAAGAAATAACTAAATTAGCTCAGAACATAGAAGAACAACAAAAAGAGGAAAAGGAAAAAAGAAGAAATTTAGAAAAAGTAAAGTATGAAGAGGAGAGCCTAATTCATTCTATATCGGATTTACGTCTGAGACGCGAAGAGAAACAGCCTCAGAGAGAAGAAATCAATAAGAAAATCACAGCTCAAAAAATAGCTCTGCAAGGATTGTCTTTTGAGGAAACCCAGATAAGAGAAGCCCTCAAGCATGACTATGAGATTGGATTGACGGAAGAAGATTTGCACCAGGGGTATGCCGAAAACATAAACTTAGGGCAGCTTGAGGATGAGAGAGAAGAGTTAAAGAGGAAGATAAAATATTTAGGCAGAGTCAATTTGGTAGCTTTAGAGGAATATGAGGAATTAAGCCAACGTTATGAATTTCTCAATTCGCAAAGGAACGACATTTTAAACTCTAAAGAATCTCTGCAACGGGCTATATACAAAATAAATCGTGTTTCTCGCCAGATGTTCATAGAAACATTAGAGAAAATCCAGGTAGAATTTCGCAGGAATTTTCGTTTTCTCTTTGGGGAGGGAAACGCCAAAATTGTG
>Ga0180301_10001941_pt1 | contig 16205 bp, 14 predicted proteins | sample GuaBasSediGuay16_FD_121797 | JGI IMG/M metagenome (GOLD analysis project Ga0180301, IMG submission 121797) | Subseafloor sediment microbial communities from Guaymas Basin, Gulf of California, Mexico - Guay16, Core 4569-2, 12-15 cm | ecosystem: Environmental > Aquatic > Marine > Hydrothermal... | reverse complement strand
TTTATCTGCCTTAAGATGGAATTACATTGGAGATCAAACCCTATAGGAAAAGTAGCCCATAATCTGCCATTCTTTCAGAGATTGGCTGAAAGAAATTTCACACAAAATAGTTGACAGTACCATCTCCTAATACCTGCCATGGTGCTCCGATTCCTCCTTCTCTTTGGCCATCATGGATCTTACATGCACCTCATGCTCTATCCAGTTTTTTGGACATAATTATACGTCACCTTTTTCATTGTCTTTTTACAGTAGCTATCTTTAAGATATTTAACCTAACCTAAAATCAAGAAACAATATTTCTCCTAAATTAACGCTTCTGCCCAAGTGCTATGTACCTGCACACTGTTTTGGGAGTACGAAACTTGGGTGATTTTTTTTCTTGACAACATTGGAGTTCCCGAATAATATATTGACTAATCGATATCCGATTGAAGAATCAATATAGTCTCCGTCGTTACACTCTAAATTAGCTTCTTTAATTTATGTCTTATTATTTCGCTTATGCCTTCAGTACCGACGACCATAAAAAATAAAGAGCTAGTGGAAAAGCGCAGAGAAAAGCTTATCCTTGCGGCTATAAAACTCTTTGCAAAAAAAGGATATCACAAGACCACTTTAAAGGACTTAGCCGAAGAATCAGGTATAAGTTATGGCAATATCTACGATTATGTGGGTAGCAAGGAAGATATCTTCTTCCTAATTCATGAGTTCGTAAATAGAATAGCCCATGAGAGTCTTACTCAAAATTTAAAGAACGTAAAGGATCCTCTGGAGAAGCTTCGCCGACTGATCAGGGCTGAGTTAAATCTCCTGTATGAGTGGAATGATGCCGTTCTTTTGCTTTATCGGGAAACCCATGTCCTCATGAATAATAGAAATTATTTGAATAAGTTGCTACAGAGAGAAAGGGAACGTCACGAAAAAACTGAAATCGTTCTCAAAGAGTGTATCGATAAGGGATATTTTCCAGAGTTTAATATCCGATTGGTCGCTAACCTCATCAAAATCATGTGTGAAACATGCGTGCTTAAGCGATGGGACCTAAAAGGTCATGCTACCCAATCTGAGATGGAAAGCCATATCACTAATCTGATTTTCCATGGGTTGCTTCAGGAAAAGCATTCAACGTTAAGGCACATTGAGGATCTGGAGGCGATGGGTGGGAAGACTGCCCTGATTATTAACGGAGAAACCTTGCTTGGGAAAAACATTATTCCCTTTCTCCTCAATAAGGGGCTAAAACTAGCCATTTATGTGGATGGTAAATGTCGTATTTCCCACACAAACAGTTCGGAAAAGGTTAAGTACTATTCTTGTGAAGATTATGGCCCTATGTCGGTCAGTCTGTTCAAGGACATTGTGGCTGACTTTGGCCCAATCGATATCATTATTCAGGACTTAGGGGCAGGAATAAACTACACCCACGGAGATGATAAGAATCTATCCGGAGAGGTCCTAGAGGCAAACCTTCACTGTGCCCAGGATTTGGCCATGTATCTCGAAATAGAAATGCCCAAAAGAGGATCTGGACGGATTCTTTACCTGGCCCCTGGTGCGTGGGATAAATATGCTGATCCCCTTAGATATGAAACGGTTAAAGCTGCGACAGCTAGCCTTGCTCAAACTATGGCAAAACGGATGGCCACTTCTCGGGTCAACGTTAACTGCATCATCCCTGGATTTATTACAGGGATAAAGCCGGTATGCATAAAAAGTAATGGGAATGCTGAATCAATCCAGAACACCCGGGGAGGGCGACCAACAGACATTCTCGATTTCCTGAAGCTTGTTTATTTCCTTATTTCGGAAGAATCGAAATGCCTTACTGGACAGGTGCTAGAGGTAGAAGGAGGCACAAACTAAGGTTGAGCAAAACGTGAGTTCAAATACGAGGAGATGAGAAAAGTATTTTTGCGGTCTAATTAAAGAAGTGGGAGGAATCTCGACAATACAGTGGAAAAGGAAATTTCAAAACTTTTTACGAGAATAATCATTATAAACATTCCTCTCCCATTAATCTAATTAATCTAAAGGCAAAGTTAGCTATTCGGCGCTCTTTGTAAATATTGGCGATTGTCTTGGGGAAATAACCTGAACTTGCGGGTCAAGAATACGTAATGCTTTTTGTCTCAGGATGATGTAACCAATTCTCTTCAAATTATATGACCATTCCCCACTATCAAGCACTATCGTCTGGCCCGATGTAAATCCTGGCTCTTGTTGATCTTGCGCTGCCCCTTGACCCGATAAGTTACATTCTATTTCAACCTGTTAGCGAAGAATATGCGCTATCAGGTGAGGTCCACGAATTAGCTGTGGCCACAATGCAGGCACGTTCTATTACCAGTGTGCAGCTTTGAGAAATTTAAACAACAAGCGGACAACATGAATGTAGTGTTTCCTCCGTCTGAGAGGAAGACGAGGGTGAGAGAACAGCCGCTGTAATGAAGCAGGGTGTGTGGTCTGAGGGCTCCACGTGTCCTGCAAAAAGAAACCAAAGGAAATAGCGTAAAAGAAAACTTTACCACAGTGAGGCCAGAGGTTTGAACTTGAATTTGAGTTTTCGAAAAATTGGTTTGCGTTGTTCTACGCGTAACACAGAATAACACTTCGTAAAAAGAGACAGGCCTTTTATTGTTGGCATCAAAGAAAGCGAGGTTTAGGGGCTCTGTTGCCCAGGTGGTGTAAAGGTTATTGATTTGGCTTTCAGGCACTTCTGTTTATCCCGGAAACTTGACGTTGTGGAAAGCAGCATAAACATTAAGTTCACAAATTGCTCCTGGCAGGTGAACGTCGTATGTTTTTTGTATTCCCTAATCCTTTTGAAGCCTAGCGAAAACATGTCTTGGAACAATCTCTACCATTTGATGAAGACCGTCTCGTAATGGACCATAGTCCGAAGTCATCTTTCTGCTTAATGGCCGATCTACTAACACATTATAGTAGATTTGAGGGAAGTTCACATTATTTTTCTCCCTTAACCCGACCCTGCAGCATTATGAAAAAGCCTTTAACTTATAAATTCGGATGGAGAGGGGGTGGGAAGTACATACGAAGCGTTAGACGAATAGGGTTCGATGGACATGCCTAGCCGTAAATTTAACCTCGTGCAAAAAGGAGTCACCATGAAAGCTCTTAAGAAACATTTTCAAAGAGATTTTCAAATTTGCTTAATTGTTGGTAGTGCACTGCTTTGTTGTTTACTCTTCGCTAACTTAGCCATCGGAGCAGAGGCATTCGATGGTGAATTTAAGGTCGGGATAATAGCACCTCTTTCAGGCCCGGCAAAAGTTTGGGGACAAGATGTAGTACGTGGTGTTGACCTAGCCATAGAAGAAATAAACGCTAGAGGTGGCATAAAGGTTCAAGAAAGAAGCTATAAAGTTGTTGTCAAGGCCTACGACGATAAATACAAAGGGACAGAAGGGGTTAACGCTGCTAACAAACTCATCTTCCAAGATAAAATAAAATACATATTCGGCTCTATCTCCTCTGCTAGTGTCTTAGCTTTTCAAGTCATTACGGAGCCCAATAAGGTCTTGTGCTTGATTGATGGTTTTAGTCAGAAAAGCCTAAGTCCGGAAAAGCCCTTTTCCTTTCGGGTGCTTATGACAAGTAATGAAAAATCTAAGTTATTAGTTAACGCGATGTTTGACCACCATCCAAATATAAAAAGAGTTGCCACATTTGCCCCGAAAGATGTGAGTGGAACATCGGTAACCGAGCACTACGTTAACGCAGTAGGAAATAAGGCTGAAATTGTAATAAATGAATATTTTAAGCGTGGCACAGAAGATTTTTATCCAATGCTCACCCGGATAAAAAGGAAAAATCCTGATCTCATCATATCTTGTGGATCACCTCCCGTTAGTGTAGCAAAATGTTTAAAGCAGGCCAGGCAGTTAGGTATTAAGTGTCCAATTATGGGACATTCCGGAAGTGTGGAAAATCCGATTGAATTTGTCGCTATCGCTGAAAAGGAAAATGTGAACAACTACTACTATGGTGTCGACTTTGATATATCAAATCCTAATCCGAAAGTTCAAAAGTTTATAAAGAGATACAAAGAGAAATTTGGTGAGACAAATTACGGCTATGTGGCGCCTTGTTACTACGACGCGATGGTAGCAGTAGCTTACGCAATCGAGAAAGTAGGCAGTTTTGATACTGAGAAAGTTAAGGACTATTTTGAAACAAAAATAGGAGAGTTTGTTGGGCTCATGGGTCCTTTCAAGTTTAGTGGAAAAGATACCTATGGCATTGATCATCAACGTTTGACGAGCTGTTACTTTTGCACCTTCAAGAATGGAAAACATGTTATTCTAAAACAACTGACAAAATAAAGGCCTTTGAAATAGATGCGGCCTTTAAAGGCCGCATCTCTTCGCAAAAGTTTTATGGGTGTGAACTCATTGACTTAAGAGTAATACTTTTGAGGTCTAACATCAGAAATCGAGAAAGATGAATATACTCCTACAAGTCGGTATTAATGGGTTAACCATAGGTCTCCTTTACGTGCTCATGGCCTTAGGATTAACCCTTATTTTTGGAGTCATGGACATTATCAATTTTGCCCATGGTGAATTTTACATGTTAGGTGCTTTTTTTACCTATATTGCTACTGTAAAGTTTCAGATGTCCTTTTTTACTTCTTTGGCAATTGCCATTGCTGTTGTTGCAATATTGGCAATCCTTATCGAAAGAATCGTTTTCCGACCGTTGCTTCATAGCCCTCTAAATGTATTAATCGTTTCCTTAGCGGTCTCAATCTTTTTGCAACACCTCTCGCAGCTGTCATTTGGGCCTGATAACTATAAGATTCCATCCCCTGCACTTGGTGTATTTGTATTAGGAGGCCTTTATTTTCCGAAGGAAAGATTGGTTGCAGCAGGTGTTTCCATACTGTTGTTGTTCGGACTATATCTACTAATCTTTCATACAAAATTTGGACGAGCTATGCGAGCCGTAGCCCAGGATCCTGAATCTGCAGCCCTTCAAGGGGTGAAGATTTCACGAATTTATATGTATTCTTTTTCCATTGGATGCGGTCTTGCAGCAGCTGCTGGAGGTTTAATTGGCCCTATATTTTCAGCTAATGCATTTATGGGAACCTTAGCGGTTGTAAAAGCCTTCGTAGTCATTATCTTAGCGGGCCTGGGCAGTATAAGAGGGGCCATTATAGGTGGTCTGGCATTAGGTGTCGTAGAAAGTTTTAGTTCAACTTTTTTGGGCACCCAATACTGCGATATGATTGGATTTGCGCTAATTATATTAGTGCTAATTGTGAAACCATCTGGATTGTTTGGAACGGCAATTGAAAAGGCATAAAGACATGACATGAAAAAAGAAAATTGGCTTATTATCTTCACTCTGGTTTTGCTGCTAACCTTACCGGCATTTGCAAGAGACGCTTTTCAACTTCACTTGCTGATTGTTTCAGGAATATATGTGGTCTTAGCAATTAGTTTGAACCTTATATTCCTTACAGGCCAGCTTTCTATCGCACATGGGGCCATGATGGGAATAGGGGCCTATACTTCGGCTTTGATGTCTCTAAAGCTTAATTGGCCAGTCTTCATTTGCATGCCAACTGGAGCCTTGGTTTCCGGTCTTGTCGGATTTATTATCGGATTGCTAGTATTGAGGATTACAGGAATCTATTTTGCTATTGTCACATTTGCTTTTGGTGAAATCGTTGTTTTAGCTTTCTTGACATGGGAAAGCCTTTTCGGAGGCCCAAATGGCATATTAAACATACCCTCACCTACCTTCAAGTTTCCAGGACTTTTTGAGGTATCCTTTAGCTCCAAGCTTGCATATTACTACCTTATCCTATTGACTGTCTTTATCGCTATCTTCATCTTCCGTAGGTTTAATTTATCCTACCTAGGTCGTGCCTGTAGAGCTATTGCAAAGTCCGAGAGGCTAGCAAAATCCATAGGTATCAATGCCATGTATTATAAGTTACTTGCCTTTTCTGTGGGCAATCTGTTCGCCGGGCTTGCAGGGGCGCTCTATGCACACTATTTACACTACATTGGACCGGGGTATTTCTCTTTCCATGAGTCAGTCCACATCATAGTGGCAGTTGTGATTGGAGGGGTGGGAACATTGCTTGGCCCTATTCTAGGTGCTATTTTCCTTACCTATCTTCCTGAATTTTTAAGGGCAGCGAGAGACTATGAGATGATGATCTACGCCTTCATCTTAATTCTTGTGCTTAAGTTTATGCCAGAAGGATTGTACGGTGGTCTCAATTCAGTGAAAAACACGGTACGTCTATTTTTCTCACGAGGGGAAGAGCAAGGTGGTCCTGTTAGAAGCTAAAGAAATCAGCAAGTCATTTGGTGGGATCAACGCGGTTGTGAATTTCTCTTTTGAAGTGAAGAAGAATGAGATTCTGGGCCTCATCGGTCCCAACGGGGCTGGAAAGACGACAATCTTTAACCTGTTGACAGGATTTGCTGCAGTTGACAAAGGACAAGTATGGTTCAGTGGGAAGGACATAACTGGACTCAAACCGCATATCATTGCTGCGGAAGGTTTAGTAAGAACGTTTCAGTCCACTGAGTATCTATATTTCGGCTGTTCTGTTCTAGAGAATGTTTTAATGTCTAAGCACACCTTTTTTAGAACAAGCACCCTTTCTAATTTAATTGGGCTGTCAAAGGCAAAGGAGGAAGAAAGGACATGCCGAAATGAGGCCCTAGAACTTCTTGATTTTATGGGCCTAAGGGAGTTTGAGAGCACTCTGGCAGACAATTTGCCTCATGGTCTGCAGAGAATCCTAGGAGTGGCTATAGGATTGGCGGCAAAACCTAAACTACTGCTTCTTGATGAGCCCATGACAGGCATGAATCCAGGAGAAAAGAGGAGCATGACCAGGCTAGTAGACAAGATCAGGAACCAGGGTATCACCATTGTCATGATCGAACATGATATGCGCTCTGTCATGGAGATTTGTGATCGTCTTGTAGTGATCAACTTCGGCCACAAGATTTGCGAAGGGAGGCCGGAGGAAGTTAAAGAAAATCCAGATGTGATTGAGGCCTATCTTGGGAAGAAACAATGGAGCTTATGCGGATTGAAAACCTCTCTGCCTGGTATTTCAAGGCAGAGGTAATAACCGACCTTAACCTAAACGTCGGACTAGAAGAAATAGTAACCATCCTTGGTTCCAATGGAGCTGGCAAGACAACAATCTTACGGGCTCTGTCAGGAGTAAAAGTGAAAAAGAAAGGAAGGATATATTTTGAAGGAAAGGAGATACAGTCACTCCGATCTGACCACATCCTCCGCTTGGGAATTGCCCATGTTCCTGAAGGCCGGGGCATTTTTCCTTTAATGTCAGTGAATGAGAACCTTAAGATGGGGGCCTATATTAGATCGGATAAAGAAAGGATAAAACGGGATGAAGAGAAGGTATTAGGTTTTTTCCCAATTTTGAGAAACCGGTATCATCAGCTGGCGGGAACCTTATCGGGGGGTGAGCAACAGATGCTTGCCCTAGGACGAGCACTCATGGCCAATCCAAAATTGCTTATGTTAGATGAACCTTCCCTTGGCTTAGCCCCGCTTGTGGTTGCTGATCTAGCCGATATTATTGTTCAACTAAAAAGCGAAGATGTCTCGGTCCTCCTTGTAGAACAAAATTCCGAGATGGCCCTGAGAATAGCTGACAGGGGATATGTTCTGGAGAATGGTAAGATCACTTTAGAAGGTATTGCAAAGCATCTACTAGATAATCCCTATGTGAAAGAGGCCTATTTAGGAGCTTAAGTGAGGCCAGAGGCATGATGGGAAGGATGGGAGTATGGAATTTTTGCTAACTGAAGAGCATCGAATACTAAAGAATACGATAAGGCGTTTTGCAGAGCAAGAAATTAGGCCGGTTGTGGAAGAGTATAATGAGCGAGAAGAGTATCCTGAATTTGTCTTCAAGCGATGCGCGGAAATGGGTCTCTTAGGACTTTTGGTCTCTGAGGAATATGGGGGGACAGGACCGGATTGTACAGGAGCGTGTATTTTCATGGAAGAGCTTGCAAGGGTTGACGGGGGAATAGCGGCCAGTACTTTACATCAGGTTTCGCTGGGAATGCCTCCCATATCCTTTATGGGAAATAGAGAACAGAAAGAAAAATATCTCGTCCCTGGGGTGAAGGGGGAGATAAAAATCTGTTTCGCCTTAACTGAGCCTGGGGGTGGATCTGATAACCTCGCGATGCGAACCACGGCCAAAAGAGATGGCGATTTTTACGTCTTAAATGGATCAAAGATCTTTTCCACCAACGGAGGTATTTCAGATTTTATATGTGTTGCCTGTAAGACCAATCCTGAACACGGATCAAAAGGCATAAGCGTCATCATAGTTGACAGGGCTACCCGAGGTGTAAAGGTGGGAAGAAATATCCGCAAGATTGGTTGGCTCACCTCTAATACAGTGGAACTGTTCTTTGAAGATTGCAAGGTACCAGTGACAAATCTGATCGGGGAAGAGGGGACAGGTTTTATTAACCTGATGAAAACCCTCTATGTGGGGAGAATTATATGGAGCTTTTATTGTATTGGAATAGCCCAGGGTGCCTTTGAAGAAGCTTTACGATATGCAAAGACGCGGGGGGCCTTTGGTAAGGCGATCTGTAAGCACCAAAGTATTGCCTTTATGTTGGCAGATATGGCTAAGGATATAGAGGTAGCAAGGGCTTATGCTTACCAAACGGCTGCGCTTTATGATCAGGGAATAGATTGTGCGTACCAGGCCTCTATTGCAAAGCTCTTTGCCTCCGAGATGGCTGATCGGGTGACGACAAAGGCTGTACAGATTCATGGCGGCTACGGATTTTGCAGGGAATATCCTGTGGCCCGATTTTTTTGTGATGCCAGGATCGGCCAGATAGGCGAGGGCACCTCTGAAATTATGAGAATCCTGATAGGGAGGAAACTAGGGCTCTGAGAGGTTTCGTAAGACATAAAGATAACTGTCATGGAGTCCGTCATTGCCACAGATGGAGGCGGTTGTCTTGCCTTTAACCAAAGGTATGTGTGGAAGGGACAATGTTCAGTAGGAGAAAGAAATGATAGCGACGGAATATCCATTTAGAGAGGAGGACGTTTTACTGAGAAGAAGCGTAAGGCAATTTTGCCAAGAGCAGATAATCCCTTACAGGGACAAATGGGATGCGGAAGAAATATGTCCGATAGAGCTTTTTCCCAAACTGGGTGAACTTGGATTCTTAGGAGTCTATTGTCCTGAAAAGGATGGAGGAAGTGGTACCCGTATGGTTACAGCAAGCGTTTTAATGGAAGAACTTGGATATGCTGATGCGGGTTTTGGCCAAACAGTATTTGCCCATATCATTCTTGCCATGACGCCCCTTTGGAAATGGGGGACCAAAGAGCAAAAGGAAAAATATCTCAAACCCTCTCTTGAAGGAAAATTTATAGGGGGCCTTGGCATCACGGAACCTAACGTCGGTTCCGATGTGGCCAGTCTAGAAATGACTGCAAGAAAAACTGATCGTAGCTATATCCTTAACGGTACCAAGATGTTTACCACTAACGGAAGTGTTGCTGATTTTATTATTGTCGCTGCAAGTCTTGATAAAACAAAGGGAAGGAAAGGCATTGCTCTATTTATTGTGGATAAGGATACCCCCGGCTTCAGTGCCAGGCCTCTTAAAAAAATGGGTATCCGTTCTTCTGACACAGCCGAGGTTGTCCTTGAAGATTGTGAGATTCCCAAGAACCAGCTCCTCGGAGCTGAGGAGGAGGGTTTTTACGGGGTCATGAGGGCTTTTACGAGGGAAAGGGTTTTTGCATGTAGTCTCATTATGGGCGTGGCCCGAGCCGCTTTTGATGAGGCCCTGAAATATGCCAAAGAGAGGGAGCAATTCGGACAACCCATTGGCCGCTTTCAAAGCATAAAGCATACCCTTGCCGATATGTATAAAGATATTGAGGTGGGTTTAGCCATTACCTATCAGACAGCAGCGCTCATTGATGCAGGTCATGATTGCAGGATTGAAAGTGCTGTAGGCAAGCTTTTCACTTCAGAGGTGGTGAGCAGGGTCTGTTACAAGGCCGTGCAAATCCATGGGGGATACGGGATGATGAGTGAATTTCCTGTGAACAGGTTTTTCCGAGACTCTCGGCAGTTTGAGATTGGCGCCGGAACGTCAGAGATTATGCGGGAAATTATAGGTCGTTCTTTCAATATATGAAACAGAGGTATTTTAGGTAGGTTAAACATACAGGAAGGAGGTTTTAAATGGAGGCTTATCCCCCAGGCACACCGGAAAAGGTTCAGGAGTTCATTTCACGATATCGTATCTTTAGGGAGGATACGGATGATTTTAACTTCTTCACCCAAGAAGAAATTAAGAGACGCCAGAGTGAATTACTTAGGAGACAGATTCAGTGGGCCTATGAGGCAAGCAATTATTATAGGGAGCTATTTAATAAACATAAGCTTGTTCCTGACGACTTTAAGACGACCGATGATTTGCCTAAATTGCCGGTTACTGACAAAAAGACATATATGCAAAGACCTGAAGATTTCAGACTAAAATTCAAAAACCCATCCCCATTTGATCAGTTCTATGACGTAACGTTTACCACAGGAACCACAACAGGAAAGCCTACGCCATTTTATAACACCTCTTATGACCATTTTTTGTTAACCAGGGCCTTAATGCGATACATGAAGATTGCCTGTGTCACGCCCGACGACATTATACTAAACACCTTTCCTTTGGGGGTTGTTCCTCATATCGGCTATATCAGGATGAACCAGATTGCCATGTCGCTGGGTGCACCCCTTCTTGTTGGGAATACAGGATCGCCCTTTCCTGAAGCCCGTGTCCATCGGAGTATGAATGACTTGATTGAAATGATTGAGCATTACAAGGTCACCGTGATTGGGGGCATTGGAAGCTTTTGTCGTCGTCTTATTGTGGAGGCAGAACGGCAGGGGCGTGATTTCTCATCCATACGGAATGTCCTCGCCATGGGTGAAGGGGTCCCTAAAGGTATGCGCGACGATATGAGAAACCGTTTGCAGAACATGGGTGCTAAAAATGTCTTCATTAGTAATCCTTTTGGCTTTACAGAATGTCAGGCGAGCTTTGCCGAATGTTACGAATTCTCTGGATGCCATAACTATGATCCTAGTCTTTACTTTATGGAAGTCGTGGATCAGGAGACGGGTGAGCGATTGCCAGACGGGGAAACCGGGCTATTGGCGATTACCCATTTGAATCGCAGGGGCACTGTCCTTCTGCGTTACTTAATAGGGGATATCTCTGCCATTACCAATGAGACCTGTCCCTACTGTGGTAGATCGGGGCAGAGATTAATCATCAAGGCCGGGAGTACATATGGGACTCGAACAAAGGAACTGGTTAACCTAAAGGGTACTCTCATCAATCCTGAAACGATGAAGAGCGAAATCACAAATGTGCCTGGCGTGGCTGAATATCAGATCGTCTTCACTAAAAAGAATTTAAATGATCCCTATTCTCTTGATGAACTTGTGATTAAAGTAGCGGTCACTGACCGAGACAAGAATGAAGTGGCCAAGGACATTCGTGATCGTATCCTATTGGCTGCGGAAATGACACCAAAAGTTGAATTTGTCAGTCCTGAAGAGATTTATGATCCTTCCAAGACGCTTAAAGCAACAAGGGTGGTTGACCTTAGACCGAAAGAGTGAGGAGAAGGGGGCTCGCAATGGGGGTTGGAAAGAGCATTACAGAGATAGAAATAGGTGAGCGAGCGTCTTCTGTGAAGACCGTTGGAGAATGTGATGTCTATGGTTTTGCAGGCATTACCGGTGATTTTAATCCTATCCATGTTAATGAAGAGTATGCCAAGACAACAAGGTTTGGGAAGAGGATTGCTCATGGTGGTCTGGTTCTCGGACTTATAGCCCCTGCCATGGGGATGCAGCTCCCTGGACTGGGAACGATCATATTAGATCTCTATATTCGTTGGAAAGCGCCTGTCTACATAGGAGATACGATTACTGCAGAGTTGGAGGTCATCGATAAGGATGAGGCACGAAATATTGTGACCTTCAAATGTAGCTGGAAAAACCAGGATGGAACAGTGGTGGCAGAGGGAAAGAGCAAAGCGATGCCTCCAAGAAAGAATCAGAAATAAAATACTATAAGGGGGTAACGCTATGGAACACCGATTCAAGGACAAAGTGGCGGTAGTGACAGGTGCAGGGCAAGGCATTGGACATGCAATTGCGCTAAAACTCGCCCGGGAAGGGGCTGACATTGTGGTTGTAGATGTAAACCCAGACACGGCTAAAGAGACAGTTCGCGAGATTGAAGAGCTGGGGCAACAGGCAATATGGGTTAATGCGGATGTGATTGATGCCCAACAGGTAGAAAACATTATTGGGGAAACCCTCAAAGCTTTTGGCAAGATCGACATATGGGTTAATAATGTGGGAGGAAGAAGGGGTACGCAACTGTGCAGACTCGTAGATATGGAAGAAGAGGTTTGGGATGCAGTGATTGCAAACAATCTCAAAGCAACCTTTCTCTGCAGTAAGGCCGCGGCTCGTGAGATGATAAAGAGACGACAGGGGAAAATTATTAACATCTCCTCCTTCCTCGGAAAGACGGGTGGTGTCAATGCAGGCCATTACTCGTCTGCCAAAGCAGGCATCATCCGCTTCACTGATGTCCTTGCAAAAGAGTTGGGGCCTTATGGAATCAATGTGAATGCTGTTTGCCCTGGATATGTAGATACGCCTGCGCTGAGGGAATCTATGGCTTCACTGGTAGAAGAAAGCGGGAAGAGCTTTGAGAAAATAATGGAAGAAATCGCTGCCTCAGATATCCCATTGCGGCGCAGTGAAAAAGCCGAGGATGTGGCTAATGTTGTGGCCTTTCTCTGCTCCAAAGACGCGAGTTACATGACAGGTCAGGCAATTAATGTGACAGGGGGTTTAGAGATGCATTAGCGGTTATTTCCCTCTAATTAACCATGTTCATATCAAAGCCTTTGTTAAATAAATTTCCGCAAAGAACTATTAGGACTTTGGGTACCTTTTTCGGGATGCTTGAAAGGCAAGGAAGGAGGATGGAATGACGGTAGAATTGGGGGACACGGGGACGCGGATACACCGGAGTAGAATTAGACTCCGGTATAACTGGTGGCTGGGAAAAGTCATGAGCAGATTTTATCGAGAGATAAGAGACCAAAGTAAAATATGGGGGAATAAATGTCCCACCTGTGGGCTTGTCTACGTTCCTCCAAAGGAGAATTGCCCCAAATGTTTCGTGAGAATGAATGAGCTAGTTGAGGTAAGTGATACTGGCAGATTACTAACTTATACTATTGTTCGGTATGCAGTACCCTTTATTCAACCCCAGGAACCACCCTTTGCATTGGGAATCATTCAACTGGACGGGGCTGATACAGGGATTACCCACATCCTGGGAGAGATTGATTTTGGTAAGATAGAGGTGGGCATGCGTTTGAAAGCAGTATTCCGAGATGTCCGGGAAGGGAATCTGCTCGATATCAAATATTTCAAGCCGCTTTAGGCCTTAGGATTTGAGAAAAGGTAAGACAGGAGGAAGGGCTGTGGAAAAGGTTGCCATCATAGGGGTAGCACAGACAAAGTACATGAAAAACAACCCGAACTCACATGATGAGATGGCCTTCGAAGTGACAAACAAGGCCCTGGAGGATGCAGGGCTAACTATTGAGAATATAGACAACTCTGTAACCTGCACCAATGACTTTTGGGATGGCCGTACCATCTCGTGCATGACCATTACAGATGCTACTGGTTCATCTCGGGTTCCTACAACAAACGTGGAAGGAGATGGAACGTACGGGGTGCTCATCGGCCTTATGCGCATCCTATCAGGGTATCATAATATCACCCTAGTCGTGGCCCAAAGCAAGGGATCCATAGGAGTCCCCAGTCTTATAACCAACGCTATTTTTGATCCTTTATACGAAAGGATGTTGGGGCTTGATGCGGTTAACTCTGCAGCCTTGCAGGCCAGGAGATATATGACAAAATATGGTATTACTGAAGAACAGTGTGCCAAAGTTTCAGTCAAAAATCATAAGAACGCCCTAAACAATCCACATGCTCAACTCCCTTTAGATATCACAGTGGAAGATGTACTCCATTCAAGATTACTGGCTGACCCCATAAAGCTGCTAGATACTTCACCTATCAGTGATGGTGCCTGTGCCCTCATTCTGGCCCGAGAAAGTGATGCAAAAAAGATCTGTAAGAAACCAGTGTGGATCAGAGGCGTTGGACACTGCTCAGATACGTATCATTTGGGAGACAGAGATCTGTCTGATGTGAGCGTCTTGGAGTCGGCAGCTAAGAGAGCCTATGACATGGCGGGCATCAAAGATCCGAAAAAAGAGATCCATGTGGCAGAAGTTTACGATGCCTTTTCTTATATGGAGCTGATGTGGATGGAGGGTTTAGGGTTTTGTGAGAGAGGTGGGGCTGGTGCTTTAATAGATTCGGGTTTCACCGAAATGGGAGGTCCTTTACCAGTCAATCCCTCTGGGGGCGTGCTCTCGGCCCATCCAGTATTAGCGGCCGGATTGGCCAGAATAGCTGAGGCTGTCTTGCAGCTTCGTGGGGAAGCAGGAAGCCGTCAGGTGGAAGGGGCTAGAGTTGCCTTAGCTCATGGAATCGAAGGGGCATGCGGGCAAGGCCACTGTGTATATGTTCTTGAAAGATAAATATTTAGAGAAGCCCGAAATGAATCGGTTTCTGTTCTAAGGAGTATTGAAAAATGGGAAACAGAGTAAGCATTGTAGGCGTAGGACAGACACACCATAAGTCCAAGATCCCAGAGTGTAACGGCCAAGAGCTAATAGGTATAGCGGTCAGAAGGGTGTTGGAAAACACGGAACTCACAATGAAGGATATAGATGCGGTAGTGGTCGGAAACATGGACCACTTTGAATCGATTAATTATGGAGATATGTGGAGTGTATTAGGTTTTGGTGGTTATATGAAGCCCGTCTTGAAAGTGACTACTGGTGGCACGACAGGAAGCGCGGTAGGCCATGCGGCATTCTATCATGTAGCCTCAGGGCTCTTTGACACCGTGCTAGCCATCGGTTGGGAGCAAAACTCCGAATCTGACACTACTGCCGCCATAGTCACGCACTGTGATCCCCTTATAGAGAGGGATTTTTATGGAGGCGCAATAGGAGGCCTGGCAGCCCAGTATTCCATGTATATGGACAAATACGGGGCAACTGAAGAAGATGCTGCTCTCGTTTCGGTTCGAGACCGGTGTAACGCTGCGCGGTATAATCCCTATGCCCATCTTCGTGAGGAGATCACCGTTGAAGATGTCCTTAAATCGCCTTACATTTCCTACCCCTTGCGGCTTCTTCATATGTGTCCGAGAAGTGATGGGGCTTGTGCCGTTATATTTGCCAGTGAGGAAAAGGCAAGAAGAATTACCAGTAAACCCGCATGGATATTAGGGGTGGGCAATTCTCATAGATCGACCTATTTGGGTGATGAAATTGGCTTACCCGGCTTACGCTCCCTCGAAATAGCCGCGAAGGAGGCCTATCGAATGGCGGGGATTACGGATCCCTTCAACCAAATTGATGTGGCTGAAATGTATTTGCCTGCCGCATCAGCCGGCGTTTCATGGATGGAGGCTATGGGGTTCTGTGAAGAAGGGGGAGGACCCGAGTTAATAAGAAGCGGGGTAACCAATATAGATGGGGAACTTCCTATCAATCCCTCTGGAGGTGTTATTTCCACAAATTGTATCGGCGCTACAGGTCTCATAAGGATTGGCGAGGCAGCTTTACAAGTTATGGGCAAAGCTGAGGCACGTCAGGTACCGGATGTAAAAATAGCTGCTGCTACAGGCTTTGGCGGTTGTTTTTGGTCGGATGTGATGATCCTCAGTTCTTTAAGTTACTTAGATTAATATAAGGCATTTTTGTAATTGACACAACAGCCCGACTACTCCTTTGATAGGGTAAAAAGGACTTTGGGGCACGCTCTGTGGGACGAGGAGCAAAATTCAAAGGTGTGAGTTAAGAAATTCTGGTCCTTCACAGTTTTCCGTGGGTCATACAAGATATAGTGGTATGGACTAATGAGCCAGGTTGTGTTGGAACTCGTGCATATAGGTCAAGCCCACCACAATGAAAAAGGATCGCTTTACGGT
>Ga0180301_10001940_pt1 | contig 16209 bp, 17 predicted proteins | sample GuaBasSediGuay16_FD_121797 | JGI IMG/M metagenome (GOLD analysis project Ga0180301, IMG submission 121797) | Subseafloor sediment microbial communities from Guaymas Basin, Gulf of California, Mexico - Guay16, Core 4569-2, 12-15 cm | ecosystem: Environmental > Aquatic > Marine > Hydrothermal... | reverse complement strand
GTTATAGGTTTATCGATCATTTTGCCTTATTTTGCATTTAATCAATTTTTATATGGAGATTTTCTTTTTCCGTTCCGACCTGCCTGGGAAGCTGTCCATGGAGAATATCTTTGGCTCTACGAAAAATCTCCATACTTTTATTTTCAGTTATTTTATCTCAATCCCTTTCTTCTGCTTTCGCTCCCTGGTATCTACTTAGCAAGGAAAGATAAAAAATGGCTTATAATTCTGGTTGTTTTCCTTGTATTTTTTGTTTTTTTCAGCCTTTTGCCCCATAAGGAATTCAGGTTTTCTCTCCCCTTCTTGCCCTATCTGGCTCTTTTAGCAAGCCGGATTTTTGAAATTCAGAATCGGTGGGTTTGGTTACTTATTATACTTCTTCTCCCCGGTATTTTTCATTATCTGACATGGATCTCAACCCTGCCACCTGAAGGTCCGGAAATATTTAAAGAATGTAGATTGGAGAAGGGCGCTATTCTAAGTTCCGCCCCGCTTATCACGAAATTTTATGATAATCCTGTAATAGGTTTTTACTCTCTCCAAAATGCGAATGAAACTTATCAGAAATTCAGAGAAAATGTTACCTATATAATCTGGGTTCCGGAGAGCTTTCCATGTAGAGGTGAGGCTTGTAGAATGAGAGATGAAGTTTTTATGATGATCTCTAACGAAAACGAGCTAAAATGTCGAGGAAAAGGTGTTTATGGTGAAGATATCTATATTTTCATAACTGCCCAGCATTAAATACAAGCAAGTTCTCTTTCAGATGTCTTTCAGGCACGACCTCTTTTATCGCTTCTTTGAGCCAGGATTTTTCAAGTGGTAAAAGCCCCAGCTGGCATGCTTTTCCGAGCAGATATACGTTTGCCATAACAGGTGATGCCATTGCTTTGGCTTTTTGGGTCGCGTCTGTCAGATAGATTTTTTCAGAGAACCTTTTGATCCTTTTCAGAATTTCATCTAAAGGTGGGTAGAGCTGCTTGAGCTGATAAAGGGTGTTCGAAATGATGGGTTTTTTGTCGAGAAGGAAACTGGTCTCCGGATTGGCATACCTACATGCCCTGAGGGCTTCGGAAGGCTCCAAAGCCAGAACCAGATGGGCAGAAGCCTGCCTGACCAGAGGAGAGCGAATGCCCTTCCCGAACCTCAAATGCGTCTCGATCGAGCCGAAACGTTGGGAAAGACCGTGAAGCTCGGCTGCCCTGACTTCAAAGCCGTGATTAAGGGCTGCCCTGGCGATGATAGCGGCAAGGGTCAGGACACCCTGCCCGCCTACTCCGCACAGGATGATATTGAACTCCTTCATTTCCTCACCTTTATAGCCCCATACGGACAAACCTGGCTGCATACAGCGCAGCCCCAGCAGTAATCCGGGTCTATCCAGTAAAGATTTTTCTTTCTGTCGTGATGGATCGCAGGACAGCCGAACTGATAAACACACAGCCCGCATCTCCTGCATTTCTCGGGGTCTATTTCAAAAACCGGAGTTTTTATTCCTTCCTTTCTCATCCTTCTCATAAACTGAAGCCGACATTCCCCTCGCATCACCAAAAGCTTCGGGCCGGGTTTGCTCGAGATTCTTTTGATCGTTCGGATGGCCTGCTTGACATTCCAAACATTCACCACAGCCACGTTTTCGACACCGCATGCCTTGGCTATTTCAGCTATATCCAGCTTTTTGCTCTTTTCCTGCATGCCCGTGTATCCCGTGCCTGGATGGGGCTGATGACCTGTCATGGCTGTATAGAAATTATCAAGAACCGCGACCAGAACATCAGACTGGTTGTAAACCATATTTATGAGGCCTGGTATCCCTGCATGGAAAAATGTCGAATCACCCAGGATTGAAACGATTTTCTGCTTGGTCGTTTTGCTCAAACCGTGGGATATCCCCTGGGTCGCACCCATCGATATTATCCAGTCCTGCATCTTTTGAGGCGGATAGATGCCGAGGATATAACAGCCTATATCTCCTCCCCAAACAGCATCACCCAAAGCTGCCTTTAATTCCCAGAAGGATGCACGGTGAGGACAGCCAGGACAGAGTGTGGGCTTTCGTGGAACAAGCTTCAAGCCCTTTAGAAGCCTGTCCGATCGTTCAAGATCAGGGACCTTCAAACCGAAAACCTTGGCCAGAGCTCTTTCAACTGTCTCTGGCTTCAGCTCTCCTGCCCTTGGCAGGAACTCTTTTCCTATTACTTCCTTTCCTGGTAAAAGTCGTTGAAGTTCCTGCTGGATGACCGGCTCGAGCTCCTCGATGACAAAGATTTTTTTCAGGTTCCTTGCAAACCTTTGGATAGTACCTCTGGGTATCGGATAGCTAAGGTTGAGCTTCAGAACAGGAAGATCCAGCTTCAGTCTTTCCAGGCTTTCCAGCACATAATTCGTCGGGGCTCCAAGGGTCACTATCCCGAGTTCTCCTTTTCCTGGGTAGAGCTTTACCTGCTTCTCAGCCCACTTCTCGATCTGATCAAGCTTTTTATGTAGCTCTTCATGAACCTTTAGCATCTCAGGCGGCATGTTCCTGAACTCGTCACCTTTTTTGAAAATCCCCTGGGTCCTGCCCTTTACGATCCTTCCGAGCTTAACATCCGCAGAAGCATGCGAGACCCTGGTGGTCAGTCTGAGGAAGCACGGGATTTTGAAGCGCTCTGAAAGCCAGAAGGCAAGCTTGCAGAAGTCCTTGCATTCCTGAGGATCAGCCGGTTCGAGCATCGGCATATGCATCATCCTTGCATAGAATCGTGTGTCCTGTTCTGACTGGCCCGAAGACCAGCATCCTGGATCGTCAGCAACTGCTATCACCATCCCTGCTTTCAGGCCATGGTAGGCAAGGGGCTGGACAGAGTCTGAAGCGACATTCAGGCCAAAGTGTTTGAAGGAAACTATCGAGCGGACTCCGGCAAAAGCCGCGCCACCGGCAGCTTCCAAAGCTACCTTTTCATTCGTGCTGTATTCGAAATAGATCCCTACCTTTTTGGCTATTTTTGAAAAGGTATCCGCGATTTCCGAAGATGGGGTTCCGGGATAGGCTGAGGCAAAGCCGATCCCTGATTCCAGGGCCCCTCTTACAACTGCCTCGTTTCCCAGCAGAATCACCCTTTTTCCAGGCCTTTCCAGGACTCTTTCGGTCATTTTACCTCGATGAAGTTCTCCCTCCCAGCCCCGCAAACAGGGCATTTGACCGGCAGCTCGCCTTCGGCTATATAACCGCAAACGGTACACATCCATCTTTTAGGCTTTTCCTTGCTATCCTCCGGCATGCTTGACCTCCTCCTTAAACCATTTTAGCCACTCTTCATAAATCCTTTTCGCATCGGCATAACCGAGTTCCTGTCTTATCCTTTCAGCCAGCAAGTGATACCTGGAGTTGCACTTGAGGGTCCATCTCGCTTCCAGAAGTTCTGGTCTTTTGAGCTTTTCTGCAAACTCGACCTGCTTCTGTTTTATCTTTGCCCTGAGGTTTATGTTTTCCCAGACAGCTGACCAGTTTCCTGCCCATTCCCTTACCATGGATGCTATCCTGTTGAGAACCTCGGATTCACCGTTAAGAAGCGTTTCTGTGGGTTTCAGCTCATCATCCCGGCTTCTGTATTCCATCAGGTTAACAAAACCTCCTTCCCTGACCGGATCCTTTTCCCAGTGCTTTCTTACCTCAACGATTTCCGTCACCCTTCTGAACCTGTGAAGGCCGTCTGCAGACCTCAGGACTTTACAGATAACGATTATATCAGTTGCCTTAAAGGAGGTTGGCGGGACCTGAAGATCGTTAACGACCCTGTCATAGACGCCGTAAGCCGACTCTCCGTGAATCGTCCCAGCTACCACATTCGAAAGAGCTCCGATCCTCATCGCTTCCCAGAGAGCCTTTGCCTCTAAGGACCTTATCTCACCTACTATCAGGCAGGAATCCCCTAACCTGAGGGAAGTCCTCAATGCCTCATCAGCCGGCATCTCGGTTTCGACTTTCGTGATGACGGAACGGGATTTCATCGACTCTATATTATATCCCAGATCTATTAGCTGTTTGACAGGAAGTTCGAGCGTGTCCTCGATCGTCACGATCCTTATCTGCGGCAGGATCTCCAGCATTAATGAGGCCAGAAGGGATGTTTTTCCAGCACCTCTTCCTCCTGCTATCAGAAGCGTTACAGCCCCGTCTATCAAGAAGGAAAGCAGACCCGCTGCCAAAGAATTCAGCATGCGGTTTCGGATGAAGAGGGGGAGGGTCCATGGTTTGAACCTGTGGCGGCGAATGGCAAAGGCAAGACCTTCTGGAGAAAGCGTGCGGGTGATAACGGCAAACCTGGCAGCCCCTATTCCCGGAATCGTGACATCGGTATCCAGAACAGGGTTTGCCTCGTCCAGGGGCCTTCCTGACTGGATCCTGAGGCGTGTGGCCCATGCCTCTGCATCCTCTCTTGTCGGAATTATGTTGGTCGTGCACTCATGCCAGTCGGCATGATTTATCAGGATGGGCGTTTTCTCGACCGGAGAGTTTATATAGATGTCCTGGATCTTTTCATCAGCCAAGAGCACTTCAAGGATGCCGTATCCGGCTGTGTATCTCGTGAGAATGCTTGCAAGCATCTTTATCTCGTGAGCAGAAAGCCGGGTTCCCATTTTCTCCGCGGTTTCCCTCACGACATCCCGGCTTATATTATAGAAAACCTCCCTGACCCTTTCCGATTTCAAAAGCTCTGCCGTAACCGGCCTGTAGGATGCCATCGTCTGCCTTGCGGCATCAAGGATAGCATATTTGTCCTCTGTGAGCCTGAATTCTGGCGGAAGGACGAAGTAGAGGTGCTGGGTTGTGTGGGGCAATTTGAATATCTCGACTTTGGTATCTCCGACCATGTAGCGATCAACCGATACGGCTCCCTCTGGTGGTGTGACCATATAGCGGGTGAACATAAAATTCGGGCGTGTGGATGGCTTGAAGAGGTCACGGTAGAGGGTCCTGTCTCCTAGATGATACCCTGTCAGCCTATCCTTGACAGCCTTTATAAGCTGGGTTTCCTCGAGCCTCTGCTTTAAGGGCTCAAGCACATCAGCTATATAAGATTCGAGTTTGAGTGCCTCTGCCTTTTCAGCCTTTTTCGCCTTGTACTTTACATTCCTTATCTCTCTCAGAAGCTCGACATAAGCCCCTATAGGATCCGTCCTTAGCAGGTCGAGCAGGATCGTTTGAAGAACCGAAGACCATTCTGGATAAACTCGGCTTTCGAGCTTGTAAGACAGGAACCGCTCAGCAACCGCATACTCGAAAACCCCTGCAATCTCCTGAAGCATCCTTACTTGCCTGACATCGTACTCGTACTCTCTCTGTCTCGCAAGGACAACTGAGTTGACCTTTTTTACTTCCAATAGGATATCTATAACCCTGCCCATGCACTCCGGAAAATCTTCGATAGAAGAACCGTAGATGGAACCGAGGCAGTTTATCCTCACCCTTGCTTTATCTTCATCGTATTCATAAGGGCAGGTACAAACCATACTGATTATTAATTAGCGGGGAGAAATAAATATTATGGCAGAAAAGGGGAAGAAGCTGACCGTAAGAGACATTCTGAACGAGCTCGTCGAAAGGACGAACAGCAACATGAAACGGCTGAGGGTTCTGGAAGAAAATGCCGACACGATCACGAGCAAACTCAATACCCTGGAATCCGATATTTTCGAGCACAAAAAAACGGCAGGAGATTCTTTTAAGAAGCTCGAGGAAAGGCTTTCCGAGCTTGATGACAGGATTTCGAGGCTCGAAACCACCATAAAAGAAATCATCGAGCAGCTAAAAAGGGTGGCAACCACTGCAAAGATAAAGGAACTCGAGGAGCTTATCGAGATCTATAACCCGCTTAAATCAAAATTCGTGACAAGAGAAGAAGTAGAAAGGATGATAGAAGAGAGGATGAGGTGATTTATAAAAAGGTGGAAACAAAATAAAATTATGAAGCTCTCTCTTTTTAAGAAAAAAGCACCCAAGGTTTCGGCTCTCGAAAGGGTGAAAGAGCTTTCTGCACAGGGTTTTTCAGAAGCCCAGATCATCAAGACCTTGAAGGACGAGGGATATTCTCCAAGAGAGGTTGACGAGGCATTGAAGGAGACCGTCAGGAAGGCTGTCGCTCCTTCCCTCCCGAGCAAGGAGGAGCTTCTAGGAGAAAAACCGGCGATGCCTGAAGTGAAACCGCCGGAAGCCCCTCTGCCAGAAGCCCCGTTACCTGGAGCACCTCCTGAAAAACCGGTAAAACCACCCGGTATACCACCAGAAGTCACTCCTGAAGTACCTCTTCCGGGAGCAGAGGAATGGAAACCACCACAGCTGCCTGAAAGACCGAAAAGGGCAGAAGAGGAGCTCCCAAAGGGTGAAGAACTCAGGGTCCCGCCCCTGAAGCCGAAGGAGCCTTTGGAGAGGAGAGCAGAGATAGAGGAGATAGCAGAGGCCATAATAGATGAGAGATGGGAAGCTTTTGAAAGGGAAAAGGAAGAGTTGAAGGGACTTGTAAAGGACCTGAAGAACAGGCTGGAAGCCCTTGAAACGGCTGTCAAGGACGTCATCGGGATCAAGAAATCGGACATAGAGGAAATAAAACTCGGTCTCGAGAACTACCGCGCTTCCCTTTCCGACTTTTCCGAAAGGATAGAATCCCTCGAAAAGGTCATGAGGGATTCCATGACACCCATGCTCCAGACCCTTAGGGCCCTGTCCGATACGATAAAGGAGCTAAAGAAGAAAAAGAAAGGGGAAGCACCTGCAGAATAAAATCCTATCCAAGAATTTGATCGACCTTAAAATTTAAATTAAAATTCTTTATCCAAAGCCGATGTTTATTTACGGTTTCTCTTTCTGTCCGCCACCACCGCCACCACCCTTTTCTGACCCGAGAATGAAGAGGACTAAAGCCAAAATCACCACGAAGAAAACTATCGTCCAGAGCTGGGAGCTGTAAGCAGCTGCAGGCATCCTTACCAAGCTGGACCCACCTGCACCGAAGAATATGGCAGCACCAATAGCTACAATGACTAGGATGAATGCCCATTTACCCCATTGACTCTGAAGGAAATATTCCTCGGTTTTCACTCCGACGAGAGCGAGCAGGATGAGGATGAAAAGGATACCTGAACCGGCAATGAACCAGTAACCAGAAATGTTCATCAAGAAGCTGACAATTCCTGGGTTGGCAGAAGCCCAGAGCATCACGAAGAAAGAGATTATCAGGGATATCAGGGCATTGACGCTTTTCGGAAACCTTCCTTTTTCACCACCAAGAGCCCATTCCAGCAGGCCGTAAATGATCCCGAGGGTCAAGAGGAATGGGAAAAGGAAGCGGAAAAATCCCATCTGCTCCATATTGTAAATAATCTGCTCGAAGGCGAACTGCGCGAGCACAACAGCCATATTTATCTAATGGTCAGGAAAGTTTATAAATATTTTATTTTCCGTGCTTTCTTTTGGATGGCCTTACCTTTTCGGCGCCCTTTCCTTTGCTCCTCAGTCCCCTGGATTTCTTTCCTGCCGATGTCAGTCCTCGGAAAACCCTTCTTGTGTGAGCAGGCCTGCATATCCAGTTTATCTTTGGGTCAGCCCTGATTTGGGGATGGTGTTTATCGACCAGAATGACTTCATACCAGGTATAACTTCCGTCATCCCCCACCCAGTAAGAATTCAGGACTTCAAGGTTTGGATACTTCCTTGCAGCTTTTTCCTCTGCCCTTACCTGCTTTGATTTGGCAAGAGAGAAAAACCTTCCAGCTGCCCTCGGTTTTCTTCCTCCTGCCGGTTTTGGCCTTTTCCTCAGCCCTTTCTTCACCCTCACCCTAACAACCACAAAACCGGGTTTGGCTTTATACCCCAAACTTCTTGCCCGATCAAGCCTTGTCGGCTTTTCTATCCTGAAAACGACCGGCTGCTTTCTCCATTCCCTGAGCCTTTGAGACCAGAGCTTGCCCAAAGCCTCTTTGGGTCTTTTCCAGAGCTCCCGGATGAACCTGTAAGCGGATTGCATAAACTAATGTTACTGGTAGGTTTTAATATTTCTTTCGAATCAAATTTAAATAATCAAAACAAAAATTTTATATGCATCCTGCTGTAAAAATTCTGGGAGGCATCATCCTTGTGGTGATCGGTCTGGGCCTTTTCCTAGACTCCCTTTACAGCCATATAACCCGGATAGCATGGCTCGACAACTTTCTGATCGTCCTAACAGGGATCATCCCAATCTTCCTGATCCTGCTCGGGCTTTTTGTTGTTTGGCTCGAGATAGACGAATTGAAGACCCTAAAGGAGCTCGAAGCTGAAGAGAAAAGGAAGAGAAGGAAAAAGTAATTCTGCCAGCAAATTGAGTAGACATTTGACGAATTTCGATACGTCAGGTTTAAAAAGGGTTTTAGGGAAGCTTTATTATGCTTGCTCCTGGTCATACCCTTTGTGCAGGATGTGGGATAGGGGTGGTGATGTCCCTTCTGAAAAAGGTATGCCCCAAGGATGTTATAGTCTCGATGGCTACTGGCTGTTTAGAGGTCTGCACTACCGCATATCCGAGGTCTGCTTGGGAATGTCCTGCGATCCATGTCGCTTTTGAGTGCACCTCGGCCGTGGCTTCTGGTATAGAAGCTGCTGTCAGGAAGCTGGGGAAGCCCTGGAAGGTCCTGGCGATAGCCGGAGATGGCGGGACTTTTGATATCGGCTTTCAGGCCCTTTCAGGGATGTTGGAAAGGGGGCATAAAGTAACGCAGATATGCCTGGATAACGAGGCTTATATGAATACGGGGATTCAGAGATCAGGCGGAACGCCGAAATATGCCGAGACGACAACCTCTCCGGCAGGAAGGGTTGAGCCTGGAAAACTGAGGGAAAAGAAGCCCTTGGTCGATATAGTAGCTGCACACAGGATACCTTACGCTGCCACGGCCTCTCCTGGATATCCTTCTGACCTGGTCGAAAAGTTCAGGAAAGCCCTGGAGCTTCAGCCATCCTTCCTTCACATTCTCATCCCCTGCCCGACTGGTTGGAGGTTCGATCCGAGCCAAACAGTCAGGATTGCAAGGCTTGCCGTGGATTGCGGGATCTGGCCTCTTTACGAGATAGAAAATCAGGTCCTGAGGATAACCCATCGCCCAAGTTTTAAGGGGCTTGAAGAATATTTGGGAAGCCAAGGCAGGTTCAAGCACCTGAAGCCAGAGCAAGTAGAGGAAATCAGAAACAGGATATCTCAGGAATGGGAAAGATTGGAAAAAATCGAGAAGCTTTCTATTTCTTGAGATACTCGATATAGGGCTGGATTATGTCCTTGGCAGCATGGGGTGAATTAGCCCAAAAAGCGACATCCTGAGATTCGTGAACAGAATCGTCAGTCAGGGAAAGGATGACATGCTGATTATCAACCACATAGATCCTTCCTGCCGGCTTTTTGATCTTTTTCACATCAGCTATCTGGGAAAAGCTCTTCAGAAGCTCTGGATCGGTTTCAGGAGCCAGGATCTTAAGCTTTATGCCCTTCTTTACCAGCTTCTTCAGGATCCTATAGTGATTCTCATGCAAGTCCTTCAGACCCTTGGGGGTCGTCAGAACGGTTATCTCCTTTTTAGCTGATTTGAAAAGGCTCTGGACCTGCCGGTTGATGATATGCCTGCCTTTCAGCGTACCGGAAATCTCGGTTGGCTGGATAAAGGAAAGGCCCTGTTTATAGATGCTTTCAAGCTCCTGCATTATCTTGGAGTTCTTCAGCCTGTCGATCCTTTCGAGCATTGTTTCGTGATCTCTTTTTAGCTTTTCCTTGACCCTTTCTATGGCTTCGGAAGGCTTCAAAGCCACATACTTTAAAGGTTTTGAGGGTTGGACGAGAACAAAACCCTTTTCAGCCAGGGATTCGAGAACATCATAAGATCTTGATCTCGGAACATTAGCTATCTCGGAAAGCTCTGCTGCAGTGGCCACACCCTTTGCTAAAAGGGCTACGAAGATCTTCCTCTCATACAGGTTCAGCCCGATGGACTTCAGTGCGTCCAGGACTTCTGTTGATGCGACCATTTTCTCAACCTTTTATTATTTTTTACTCCTTAGTTATTTAAATACCTTATAACCAGAATTAGGGGAAAAATTTATAAATCTTTACTATCCTTGAGTAAAGAATTTAAAGTTTTACATCTTTTTTATCCGGATTTCAAGAAAAATATATGGATTACTCTGAGCTTGCTGAGGTCTATGAGAAGCTTGAAAAGACCCCGGCAAAGCTCGAGAAAACGCATATTATAGCAGAGATCCTGAAAAAAACAGAAGCCCGCGAGCTCTCAATGTTGGTCCTGCTTCTCTGCGGAAGGGTCTTCCCGGCTTGGTCAGAGTTCAAGCTCGGGGTCGCCAATCAGCTCATGATCAAAGCTTTGGCCAGGGCTTACGGCCCTAAAGAGACCGAGATCAACCAGAAGTTCACCGAGCTGGGAGATCTAGGTCTGGTAGCAGAGGAGTTCGCAAGAAAAAGGAAGCAAGTAACGCTTTTGAGAAAAAAGCTCCAGCTGGAGGATGTTTTCAGGAACCTTCAGGAGATAGCCAAGCAAACAGGACCAGGGTCTCAGGACAGAAAGCTCGCCCTTATCGCAGAACTGCTGGCGAGGGCAGAACCCAAGGAGGCTAGATATATCGTCAGGACGGTTCTGGAAGAGCTGAGGGTTGGTGTGGCAGAGGGAATTGTAAGAGATGCTATAGCTTCTGCTTTCGGCATTCCGGCAGAGGAGGTCGAGGCAGCATGGTCTGTAAGGCCTGATTATTCGGAGATAGCCAGGATAGCCAAGGAAGAGGGTGAGAGAGGGCTGAAGAAGCTGAAGCTTCAGCCAGGGATACCCTTCCAGGTCCTTCTGGCAGAGAAGGCACCGAGTCTTGAAGACGCATTGAAAGCCTTCAAAAGACCCGTCCTTGAGTTCAAATATGACGGGGCAAGAACCCTTATCCACAAAAAAGGAGACAAGATATGGATCTATACGAGAAGGCTCGAGGACGTAACTTCTGCTTTTCCGGACCTTGTAGAGCTTGCAAAAAAATGCATAAAGGCAAAAGAAGCTATCCTGGACTCTGAAACGATAGGGATAAACCCGAAAACAGGAAGGCCTTATCCTTTCCAGATGCTTTCCACCCGAATAAAGCGAAAATATGAGATCGAAAGGATGATGAAGGAGATACCGATCCAAACCAACCTTTTCGATATCGTTTACCTGGAAGGCAAGTGCCTCTTCAATCTCAAGCTTTCTGAAAGAAGGAAGTTGTTGAAGCAGGTTGTAAAGGTGATCCCTGGAAAGTTTCAGCTGGCAGAGTCCCTGGAAGAACCGGAGCTGAAAAAGGCTGAGGCATTTTATAAAAAGGCTTTGGATGCCGGGCATGAGGGACTTATAGTCAAGAATCTGGATGCAAAGTATGTTCCGGGAAGGAGGGTTGCCGGAGGATGGCTGAAGGTCAAGCCGACCCTTGAGAATCTGGATCTGGTGATAATCGGTGCAACCTGGGGGACCGGTAAAAGAGCTGGATGGCTCGGAAGCTTCATCCTCGGATGCCGGGACCCTGATACAGGCAGGTTTCTCGAATGTGGCATGCTGGGAACAGGGATAAAGGAGAAGAAAACGTCTCCCGAAGATGTGACCTTTGCTGACATGACAGAGATGCTAAAGCCCTATATCGAAAGGGGAAAGGACGGAAGAGTCTTCATAAAACCCAAAATCGTCATCGAGGTCGCCTATGAGGAGATCCAGAAAAGCCCTGAATATTCCTCCGGATTCGCCCTCAGGTTTCCGAGATTCGTAAGGTTAAGGCCGGATAAAGATCCAGAGGAGGCAGATACGTTAGAAAGGGTAAAGAAGCTTTACGAGCTTCAGAGGGGAAGAGGACAAGCCTAATCCCGGCAGGATTCACAAACCCACTTTCCGTTCACCCGTTTCAAGCTGTCGGAAAGCTCCCCGCATTCATCGCAGATCCCGAATTCTGTCTTTTCTGTCCCGTTGCTCATCGGGGGCTCGTATTTGATGGAGGGAGGCAGAGTGTGGAAAGAAATGCCCCTGGCTTTCATGCATTCTAAAGCCAGCTTTGACCAGCAGACCTGGCAGAGATGGGGGTGGGATCGGGTAAAGAAATCCAGGATGGGTTCCCGGCAGATCTCGCAACTTCTTATTGCCATTTCAGGGGCTTTTTTCCCACTCCTCCCTCCTTTTGCTTATTAAGAATAACCCGGGGGCTTTAAAAGGGATTCCTAAAAAGCCGGTGAGGGTAGTAAGTGGGAATTAGGTGGGAATTTCAGGGGAAACTTTTATAAATACCCTTTTAATAATCCAATTTGCCCATGCCTAAATTTATAGACGGAAAGATGGCGTACGAGGCTATTTTGCTTAAGCCGAAGGATATTCCTGTGGTAGCTTCTGAGGTTTCCAGAAGGATCCTGAAGGAGCTTGCCAAAGAGCCGGGTTGTGCCATGGATATAGCGAGAAGACTCGGGATTCATGAACAGAAAGTTTACTATCACTTCAGAAAGCTCATAGAGGCTGGTGTCATTAAGGAGATAGGAAGGGAGAAAAGAGCGAACTTCACCGCCAGGATATATACGATAGCCTATCCTGTTCTGGCTTCCAAGATCGCCGAACTCGGAAGACCGATAGCTTTCGAACCCACAGCAGACCTTCATGCAGAAAGGCTTTTCGAGCCCTTTATCGTTGGTGGCAAGCTGAACTGCCTGCTCGTGCTAGGGGACCCCTATCCCCACGGAAGGTTCGAAGCTTCGGCAAGGCACGGAGTTCATGTTACTGATTTTGCCCTCTTCCTCGGCGGCATGCTTCTCAAGCTTGAGAAGGTCAACTATAAGCTGGACACACAGGTAACCCAAGAAGACCTCCAGAGAAATCTCATCCTGCTCGGGGGGCCCAAGGTAAATATTATAGCCGATAAGCTCAATCCGCATCTACCCATCTATTTCGAGCCTGAAAAGGATTGGAGGATCGTTTCGAGACTTACCGGAAAGACCTATCACGGAGACCTGGATGCTATCGTGCTCAAAATAAAGAACCCTTTCAATCCAAAGGCTTGGTTGATGCTGCTCGCGGGGAGAAGGTCGATAGGGCTCAGAACGGCTGTTCTGGCTTGCATTCAGAACGCTGCTGAGATCCTGAAAGGAAATAAGGCAAGGCCTGAAGTGATAGCAAAGGTCGTGACAGGGGCCGACCGGGACGGAGACGGTATTATCGATACGATAAAAATCCTGGAATAAAAGTTAAAGATGGAGGAAATATTTCCAGGGGTTTGGAAAAGAGGAGAAGAACTTCTTACCCTGAATCTGACGCCAGGGAAAAGGTTTTTCTCTGAAAAGCTCGTCAAAATCGGAAACCGTGAATACAGGGTTTGGGATCCCGGTCGCTCAAAGGCGGCTGCAGCGATTCGGAACGGCCTCAAGACCTGGCCCCTAAAACCCGGGATGATAATGCTTTATTTAGGTATAGCCAACGGCCAGACGGCTTCGTTTTTCTCTGACATCCTGGGGGATTCCGGATTTATTTATGGAATAGAGATATCTGAAAGACCCTTTAGAGAACTTTTACCCCTGGCTGAAGCCCGAGGAAACATCATGCCCCTGCTTGCCAATGCCAGGGTTCCTGAGGAATACGATTGGATCGAAAAGGTCGATATCATCTATCAGGATGTTGCGACCCCTGACCAGGCAGAAATAGCCCTGAGGAATGCCGAGGTTTTCCTGAAAGCAGGAGGCTGGCTGATGATAGCAATAAAAGCCAGATCAATAGACGTTACCAAGGAGCCCGAGAGAATATATCAAGAGGAAATCGAAAAGCTTAAAAGGCTTCTGAAGCTTGAAGACAGGATCAAGCTCGACCCATGGGAAAAGGATCACCTTTTCGCCGTGCTAAGGCTTTAGTTTCCTGAATTCGAGTACGTCTTCAGGGGAGATATAAACCCTGACACCCTTTTCATCAAGACCGCAAAGCTTTCCATCGACCGTTCCTTCATAAACCAGCCTTCTCTTCATCTGCCTTCTGACACCCCGATACACGATCTCTATCTCTTCCCCTAATTTTAACTCAGGAAGGGCAGAGGATTCTTCAAGGATCAAAAACCCGGGCTCGACCTTGATATCAGGAAAGGGTGCACCCAGCTTCAATTTATAGCCGCCTTCCGCCTTTACGAGCTCACCTAAAGCCTCACCCCCTGAATAAACAGCATGAACACGCTTTCCAATCAGACTATCAAGCTTTTCCAGGTCCTTCTCGCTTTCGATCTGAACCCTCATCTTGATAAGAAAAAACTTAAATTTTTAAATTCTTCGTTAATTTTATGAAGAAATATCTCGTCCTCGCGATCCTGCTCTTAGGAGGGCTTGCCTTCATCTACTCTTCCTTTTCAGGCTATTTCATCTATCAGCCCAGAGAGCTGAGGATAGAGGTGAACAGGATCGTTCCGATAACCTGCTACCTGAAGATAGACGGCACGAACTGGCCATTAAAAGCAGAGGTCATCGGAAACGGTACAGCTTTTAACGTGACAAGCCTTATCATAAACCCAGTAGAATACGGTTTGAAACCAGGAAACCATACCCTTCAGATAATCGATTTGAGAACAGGACAGGTATACTGGAAAGCCAGGCTCGAGCTGGCTAAGGACTGGACCCTTTTAGAGCCTGAATGAACCTTTTCCTGAAAACCTCCCAATCAGAGATGGTCGCACCGGCTGCCTGACGGTGACCGCCTCCCTTCCCGATACCTTTCACGCAGGACTTGACTAGGGCTGAAAGATCTATCCCTGGAGGTGCCCTGATCGAAAGCTTCCATCTCGAGTCCGATCTCTGCCTTATCAGGATTATCCTTTCAGGATTTTTCACAGCCATTCTGGACGCGAAAAGGGACGTTATATTAAGATCGGATTTTATCTCGTAAAGAAGCAGGTTGCCTATTTCCTCCCTCTTCAGCTGGAAATCCCTTTCCAGCTTCTCAAGCTCCCTGTCAAGCCTTTCCTTCCATTCCTGAAGCCCTGGATCGAAAAGGAACTCTGAAAGGTCTTCTGACCTCAGGAGCAGGTCAAGGCAAAACTTTGCACCCCTTTGACCCTTCAGGGTTATCGCCGCAGAGATGAGCTCCGAGGCCCTGGCAAGTCCGGATTTCCACACATCCTCAAAGGGCCAAAACTTCCTGCAGTATTCTATCAGCTCCCGGCAACCCTCTACCGCATGATCCCCGATTATTCCGATGCATGCTATCCATGAATAGGGTTCCACAGGCTTCCCGAGCTCCTTCAGAAGCTTGAAAACCAGATAGCTTGCTGCCTGATAGGTTTGGCTTTTGAGCATCGGGTTTATATAAAGGGTTCTTTCGGAATTGAGATCCCTTTCAGGTATGTGATGATCTATAACCAGGATTGCCTGGAGAGCGGAATCTAGCTTTCTGAAATCCTTCCATTCCTGATCTATCGGAAGGTCGAGAAAGCAGAGCAAATCTGGCTTTTCCTTAAGCAGGCCTGGGATGATGTCAGAAAGTCCGGGGCCCTCCCGTGCCTCTGCCCTAAAAGGATAGAATTTCAGCATAAGGGCAGCTGAACATACCCCGTCAGCATCCTGATGATAGAAAAGCATCCTCTTTCCCTGAATTTCCAGAAATCTTTCCAGACGTTTTTTAATGAGCATTACATAATTTTGTAAGGGGTATAAAAATGGATGAGTATCAGGCAGGATTCGCTCTCGGGCTTGCGAGAAAGGCTCTTTCCACCTGGCTGGAAACGGGAAAGGAGCTCGAGCTAAAAAGTCTTCCTGAATTTCTTAAGGAGAAAAAGGGTGTCTTTGTGACCCTTTGGCTCTGGCCAGAGCTCGAACTTAGAGGCTGTATAGGAATACCCTATCCTGTTTTCAGGCTGGATAAGGCGATAATAAGTTCTGCTATCCAGGCAGGGCAGGACCCGAGGTTCGAGCCAGTAAAGGCTGAGGAGCTTAAGGAAATCGTTTTCGAGCTCTCGGTCCTCACCCAACCCAAGCCAGTTGAAGCCGATCCAGAGGAATATCCGAAGCTCATCAAGATAGGAAGGGATGGCCTGATAATCCAGGCCCGGGGCAGGTCCGGCTTGCTCTTGCCCCAGGTCGCGGTTGAACACGGAATGGACGAGAACGAATTCCTGATCCAGGTCTGTCTGAAAGCCGGGCTTCCTCCCCTTGCCTGGAAAGAGCCGGGGGTAAAGCTTTATAC
>Ga0180301_10001938_pt1 | contig 16215 bp, 15 predicted proteins | sample GuaBasSediGuay16_FD_121797 | JGI IMG/M metagenome (GOLD analysis project Ga0180301, IMG submission 121797) | Subseafloor sediment microbial communities from Guaymas Basin, Gulf of California, Mexico - Guay16, Core 4569-2, 12-15 cm | ecosystem: Environmental > Aquatic > Marine > Hydrothermal... | reverse complement strand
GTAGGGGCGGGCACGGCGGAGATCCTCGTCAACAATCGCCAGTTCATAGAGGATAGGGTTGGCGGGGAGATCGTGCTGAAGAGGATCGCGGATCTGGATATACGCTCAGACAGGGGCGTGCAGATTGATCCGGCCATTCTCACCACCGATGCCATGGAAGTGATCGATGATCCGGAAATAGATGTGGTGGTAGAGCTCATAGGTGGCTGCGATCAGGCGCTAGATTACATCGAAAGGGCCATGGAGAGGGGGAAACACGTGATCTCAGCCAATAAGGCCCTGATCGCAACCCGCGGCAAGCAGCTCTTCGATATGGCCGAGAGATACGGGGTGGACATCGCCTTTGGGGCGAGTGTTGCAGGAGGCATTCCCATCATCAAGGCCTTACGGGAGGGTCTCGCCGCGAACAGGATCCAGTCTGTCTTGGCCATCCTGAACGGAACCTCGAACTATATCCTGACCAGGATGACACAGGAAGGGCTTTCCTTTCAGGAGGCGCTATCCACGGCTCAACGGTTGGGATATGCGGAGGCAAACCCCACCCTGGACATCGACGGGAGCGATGCAGCACACAAGCTCACCATCATTATATCCCTGGCCTTCGGATTCCCCTTTTCCTTCAGTGATATCTACAGGGAGGGGATTGATATGGTATCATCCGAGGACATAACGTTTGCGGGTGAGTTCGGCTACTGCGTGAAACTCTTGGCGATTGCCAGACAGTCCGGTGAGCACATCGAAGCCAGGGTGCATCCGGCTTTTGTGCCCAGGGATCATATCCTGGCAAACGTTAATGATGCGTATAATGCGGTGTATGTGGAAGGTGATTACGTGGGGTCTACCCTGTTTTATGGCCTCGGGGCCGGGAGGAAACCGACCGGCAGCGCAGTGGTAGCCGATTTAGTGGATATGGCGAGAAATCACATCAAGGGCATCACCAGGAGGGTGTCACCCCTTTCCTTCTCGCGTCCCCCATCAACGGAGCTCTCCATCAAACCCATGGATGATGTACTGTCCGATTATTATTTTAGGGTTTCCGCGTTAGATAGGCCGGGAGTGCTCTCAAAGATATCGGGAATCCTCGGTGCTCACGATATTTCTATTGCCGCTGTGATCCAGAAAAAGAGGGAAGCCCATAGCGCCGTTCCCGTGGTAATGTTGACCCATGAAGCAAGGGAGCGGGATGTGAGGAAATCCCTGGAGCTCATTGACAAACTGGATGTGGTAGCCGACAAGACGGTGGCCTTCAGGGTAGAGAGAACAACGGGAATCTGAGGGCATTTTTGAATTTCGATTGCCGATTGCCGATTGAAGAGATTGGGCTACTCGGTACGAGTTCTAGAAAAAAGGATCAGCGACGAATGACACGTGGTAAACACATGACTGTCCGTCATAGCATGAGGAAATACGTGCTTTTGGTGGGAGACGGGATGGCCGATTATGCTCTGGAGGAGCTCGGCGGCAAAACACCCCTTGAGGTTGCCGAGACACCGCACATGGACAGCATTGCCGCATGCCGGATTGGCCTCGCAAGGACAATACCCGAGAGTATGGACCCGGGAAGCGATGTTGCAACGCTTTCGCTCATGGGATACGACCCCAGGGCGTACTATACCGGTCGTGGCCCCCTGGAGGCCGCCAGCATGGGCATCGCTCTGCGGGCTAACCAGGTAGCGTTCAGAATGAACCTGGTGACGTTGGATTTCAGATCGGATCAAGAGATCATTATGAAAAGCCACAGTTCCGGTAATATCTCATCAGATGAGTCAGCATCAATCTTGAAAGACTTCAACGGCGGATTGGACGTTCCCGGCGTTGAGATCCATCGGGGAGTGGCCTATCGGCATCTGCTGTTGTGGGAGAGCTGCCCCGAGGATGTGCTCACCATCCCTCCCCATGATGTGGTGGAGCAGAACATGGCCCCGTACCTCAATGAAATGTCGGAGAACCCGGTACCCCAGCTGATCAGACGATCATGGGATATCCTACGGGATCACCCCATTAACCTCAATCGCAGGGAACAAGGGCTTCATGAGGCCAACTCCATCTGGCCCTGGGGTCAAGGCCGGGCCCCTCAGTTGCCGCGGTTCAGAGAACGTTGTGGTATTGATGGCGCGGTGATATCAGCGGTGGATCTCGTCAAGGGCATAGGGGTGTATATCGGATTTGCGCCCATCCATGTGCAGGGTGCCACAGGGTATCTCGACACCAATTATCGTGGTAAGGCCGAAGCGGCCCTGAAGGGCCTCAGGGATCGTGATTTTATCTTTCTCCACGTAGAGGCACCCGATGAAGCAGGGCACAACGCCGACATTGGAGAGAAGATAGAGGCCATCGAGAAGTTTGACGAACAGGTGGTGGGCCCCGTGCTTGAAGGCCTGAAGGATTTCGAGGACTATCGGATTATGGTAGCAAGCGACCACCTTACGCCGATACCGCGAAGAACCCACACCGATGACCCAACTCCCTTTGCCTGGGGCTCAAAAGGGGAACTCGAATCGCATCCCGAGGGATTTCCGTTCTCAGAGGCTGCAGCACGGGAAAGCGGGCTCTTCTTTGGCGTGGGCCATGAGTTGATCGACTCATTCCTGTTTGAGGATTGAGGCAGCTTTCGCTCAGCACATGAAAGAGACCCCGCTTTGCCACGCTGGTGGGGATCTGGTATAGCAAGAAAGGGGTGTTGGGTCATTATGACCTTGACACGGCCCTTTGTTTCCTAAGGAAGAGATCCAAAACGGGGAGCTGGAAGCACGCTCCCGTTTCAAGACCTCTGCTCTAGATGCACGTAAAAGTGATACGGGGATAAAGGCATACATGGACATCAAGAGGAATACAACGCGCTATCGTGTTATCTATGGCGATTGTGATTCAATGGCAATCGTCTATTACTCGAACTACCTCAGGCTTTTCGAAATAGGGAGAACAGAGCTGCTCCGGGATATGGGCCTCACCTACAGGGAGGTTGAGGAAAAGGGCTTCTTCTTGCCTACCACAGAGGCCTACCTGAAATACCTGAAACCCGCCCTCTACGATGACCTGTTAACGATCCAGACCACCATTGGCTTTATAAGGAGGGCAAGCAGCAGGTTTGACTATACCATTTCCAGGGGAAGCGAGATACTAGTTCATGGTTATACGGTCCACGCCTGTCTGGATAGGGATAACCAGATCGTCCGATTCCCCGATTTCTTGGTCAACCTTATGAAATGGGAATGAGCCATGAATATCCTTTTGTTCGGGCCAAACGGAAGCGGAAAGGGCACCCAAGGGGCGAAGATAAGGGAGCGGTACCACGTAGCTCATATCGAAACAGGCGTGATATTCCGTAGTGGAAGTAGATGGCAGGGGCAGCGTGGAGGAAGTAACAGAGGAACTGCTGGGGAAATTGAGCAAGGTAAGCTAAAGGGCACTGAAGCAAGGAGCCATTATGGACTATTCAATCAGCCCGGATGGGGAGAAGTTCGCGCTTCCCACCGAAGATGAATACGCGAGAGAGCACGAGAGGCTTTCGAGGGCTGTAGAAGAGCAGAGAGAAAAGGGACGAGAGATCGTGGTCGTGATGGGACTGGGCTTTGTTGGTGCGGTGATGGCCGCGGTGGTTGCGGATAGCGTGGATGCGGATAGCAGGGAGCCGAGGAAATTCGTGATCGGCATGCAGAGGCCGAGCACGAGGAGCTACTGGAAGATTCCCCTGTTCAATAAGGGCATATCACCGGTCAAGGCGGAGGATCCCGCCGTGGAGGAATTGATTGAGCGATGCGTGTTGGAGAAAGGGACCCTTATGGCCACGTACTCCTATGACGCGTTGAAACTCGCCGATGTGCTCGTCCTCGACGTACAGTGTGACTTCGTGAAGGAGGAGCTTGGGAATCTTCACAGCGGTTATGTGGAGATGGGCGCCATTGAGGAGAGCTTCAAGATTATCGGCGAGCTCATCGAGCCGAGCTGCCTGGTCATCATCGAGACAACGGTTCCTCCGGGCACAACGGAGTATATCGCCTATCCGATCATAAAGAAGGCCTTTAAAAAGAGGGCAATCGAAGAGGAGCCACTTCTGGCGCACTCCTTTGAGAGGGTGATGCCGGGGCGAGAGTACGTGAAATCGATACGGAATTTCTGGCGTGTCTGTAGCGGCATAAATAAGGAGAGCGAACAGAGGGTGGTTGCGTTTTTAAACGATGTCATCGACGTGAAGAACTACCCGCTCACTGTTCTTGAGAGGCCCATTGAGAGCGAGACGTGCAAGATCGTGGAAAATAGCTACAGGGCTACCATACTCGCATTCCTGGATGAGTGGAGTCACTTTGCCGAAACCAATGGCGTCGACCTGATCAAGGTGCTCAATGCTATCAAGCAAAGGCCCACCCACAGCAACATCATATTCCCCGGACCCGGGATCGGTGGATACTGCTTGCCAAAGGACGGCGGCCTGGGCCTATGGGCCTACAAGCACCTACTGGGCTTTGAAGGGGATATCTTCACGGTTACCCCTCAGGCAATCAACATCAACGACACCAGGGCACTGCACGCGGCCCAGCTCGTAAGGGACGCCCTTCGGAACATGGGCAAGATTGTGGCGGCCTCCCAGATCGCGATTCTGGGGGCATCCTACAGGGAGGATGTGGGCGATACCAGGTATAGCGGTTCAGAGCTGATCGTGAGGAAGCTCGCGGAAATGGGCGCGGAGATCAAGGTCCATGATCCTTACGTGGAGCACTGGTGGGAGTTCGAAAACCAGGATTCCTATCCCGCAATCGGGGAGAGCAGGGCCCGGTTTTTTAGAGGTCAGGAACAGCTGAGTGAGCTGAGGATGTCACCCACCATGGCAGAGGCGCTGAAGGATACTGATGCTGTGGTTCTGGCGGTGCGCCACCGTGAATACCTCTCACTTGATCCGGATGATATCGTGGCGATGGCGGGAGACCCCATCGCCGTAGTTGACTGCTTCGGGATCCTGGATGACAGGAAGATCGAGCGCTTATTCGAGCTTGGCTGCGAGGTCAAGGGATTGGGCAGGGGACACATCCAGAGGATAAAGGAGAAGGTCAGGAAACTATAGGCTCGCGGCTTCGCCCCAGTTGCGCATGGAGCAAGGGGCATAGAGCAAAGCGTAGAAACGCTATGCGCTTTGCCCTCTGCGCTATGCTCATTTCCCTTCTAATGCGAATTGCATGAATCGATTATGGTTATTATTTGCTCAGTCTTCGAAACGTACGATTACCTTCGCGCCGATCCCGCAGTCATCACCGAGCTCCGTCCTTGCGCTGCCTCTATTCACAGCGATCTCAAGCAGGTTGGAACTGCCTATCAGCGCCAGGGCTTCGCCTTCGCCTACATCGCTGTAAGTAGTACGGATCCCCTTTAAAGCCAGACCCCCGATAGTAATGATAGGGCCTTCTGAGGCGCGAAATTCGGCCAGCTCTTCCACGGTGATATTGGTGATCAGGTTCCCGAAACCATCGACCCGTATCACCTCTCCGACGAACTGGTCCTGCTCCCTCCATGCACGAGGTGAGGTAAGGACAACCGGATTATCGACCTTCTCGCCCATGAGGTTAGGATCGATCCCACAGGAGAGGTGGCTTGCCACGGGCGCGAAGATGTCCCTGCCGTGAAACGTGGCGCTGATGATATCCATCCAGTAAGATTTCTCGGTTAGATGAATTACGTGGCTCTGCGGGTGCGCTGCTACTACCGGCCAGAAAAGGCCGTTGTCAGGGCCTACAAAGAAATGGCCGTCCGCAGCCACGGCTATCGGCCGTCTCTTTCCCCCAACCCCCGGATCGATCACACCCACATGGACGCTGCCCGAGGGGAAGAAGGGGTATGCCTCGGCGATGATCGTGCTTCCCTCCTGAATCGATCCTGCCCGAATATCGTGGGTTATGTCCACGATCCGTGCACGTGGATTGATCGAGAGGATGACCCCTTTCATCATGGCCACGTAGGGATCTCGTTGGCCAAAGTCCGTGGTAAGTGTAATGATTTCAGATGGTTTCAACGTTAGTCCTCCGATCGGGTATCTCCTTGTTCACTCCATGGATTCATGATAGGGACTCGAGCTGCACTGTAATCACCTTCATTCCTGGTTACAATTATCAAATTATGGGTATACGCTGTTGCGGCAATGAGTCCGTCAATAGAGGAGATGGGAGTTCCTGCCATTTCCGCTTTTCCTTGAATGAGTCCCCAATTGTCTGCAACCGCCAAATCAATCGGCAATATTCTTGCTTGGTAGTCTTTTAGTAATGTGCTCAGCCAGACCGTCAAGCCTTGCTTTTTCTTGGAGTCCGGCAACTTGGTCAACCCTTTTCGTATTTCGCCGATGGTAATGACACTCAAAAGCAATAGTTCTGAAGGTGTTGCATGCAACCAGTCCATAACCTTGCCGTCAGGGACAGGTTTGGCTATCTCCGAAATAACGCACGTGTCCAATAGATATTTCATAAAGCTATATCTCTTGGGTAATCTTTTTGTCGCTCAAATTCAAATCCTTCCTCCAGTTTGGGGCAACTGAGCAGAAAGTCCTTAAAACTTGGTTTGTGGCTGGTCAGCTCCTCGTATTCTTTGGTGGATATGATCACCACAGCTTCTATTCCCCTGCGGGTTACGTATTGAGGGCCTTTGTGCAAGGCCTCTTCAACGACCTTACTAAATTGGCTCTTTGCATCTTGAAGTTTCCAGATGGTTTTCATGATACCTCCTGTATCTTCTTTTATGATTTATCTAGTCAGACTAGTCTGATTAGAGAGTTTTGTCAAGGTATTTGAAAAGGCGTATTCATTTTATGGTTTGCTATTTAAGGGCTTTTGTGGTATCGAGCTTCTCAAATAAATCTTGGTAAAAGTAAGGAACGTATTGAGGCCGTTTATACAAAGAAAGGGGGTTAAAAGATGACCGCAAAGATTATCAAGGGAACGGAGATCAGGGATATGATCCTGGAAGAGCTGAAGGAGGAGGTTGACAAGATCAAGGAGGAGCACGGTGTGGTGCCTGGTCTGGTGACCATTCTCGTGGGAAAGAACCCTGCATCGATTTCGTATGTGACGGCAAAGATTAAGACCGCCCAGGGTCTCGGATACAAAGAGATACAGGACAATCAGCCTGATGATATCACTGAGGAGGATCTGCTTGCCCTGGTAGACAAGTACAACAAGGATGACACCATTCACGGCATCCTGGTGCAGCTGCCGCTGCCGAAACACATCGATGAAAAGAAGGTGCTCAACGCCATCGATCCCGATAAGGACGTGGATGGATTCCATCCGGTCAACGTGGGAAGGCTGATGATAGGCGGGGGTGAGGTTAAATTCCTTCCCTGCACTCCTGCCGGCATTCAGGAGCTGATCGTCAGGGCAGGCGTGGAAATTGAGGGAGCCGAGGTAGTGGTGGTCGGCAGGTCCAACATCGTGGGAAAACCCATTGCTAATATATTACTGCAAAAGGCACCGGGTGCGAATGCAACCGTGACCGTGGCCCACACCAGGACAAAGGACCTGGCCTTCCACTGCAAAAGGGCCGATATCCTGATCGTTGCCGCCGGCGTGCCGGGGCTGGTGAAACCGGAGTGGATAAAGCCCGGTGCGTGCGTCATTGATGTGGGGGTAAACAGGGTTGGCGAGAAGATAAGCGAGAAGACCGGCAAGAAGATCGCCATTCTCAAGGGCGACGTGGACTTCGATGCGGCAAAGGAGATAGCCGGCGCCATTACGCCGGTACCGGGCGGTGTGGGACCCATGACCATCACCATGCTGATGAGAAACACCCTTAATTCCCTCAAGTTTCATCTGGGAATCGCGTAGAATCGTATAGTTCCTTATCTTCGGTTAGGGCATAGATAGGCCCTAACCGAAGATAAATTTTTCATCCAGTACCTCTCTGATCTTCTCCGCAGAAACCTTTCCTATTCCATCCACCTCTGTGAGTTCCTTGACTGATGCATTCATTACATGAGAAACAGATCGAAAATGTTCTATCAACCTCTTGGCCAGCAGGGGCCCAATCTGTGGCAATCCCTGCAACAGATATAATTGCTTTGACTTTAGTCTTTTTGGGCGATACCCGCCTCGTAAGGGCACGACATCCATATAGGCTTCATCCTGCCTGCCTATCATGAGTAAAATATCTCTTGTGTCTTCTTTGGAACGAGAGAAGATAACTGGAATATACCATACGGCTTGGGCGGAGAGTAGGGCTCCCTTGATAGCCATTGGGTCAAAATTGAGTTCTGTTTTATAGGGATTACCCTCGATAAGAAGAACCGGGCGGCGACAATGTTTCTTTAGGTTTGAGAGCTGATTGAATAGCCTCCCGTCAATGATGGAGACGAGAAAGTCTTTCGCCGTTTTCCGTTCAATCGTTATGGAATCATTGATGACATAATCACCGTAAGGAACCTTTTTCACTTCGGCAAAAATGTCCTCTTTTTCGAGCAAATCGACGAGGCCGGAAGCCTTCTCGCGGTAATCTACCCTGATCTTCAATAGAATAACTTTTTTAAGTTGCTTTTTTTAAGTAACCTTTTTGCTATGGAGCAGCCTTTTCATTATTTTGGGCTTCCACGGGAATGGAGTCATAAAAACGTTTTACCTCTTCAACGCTGTGGGCAATATCCATCTCCGGCAGTGAGGAGACAATGGTCTTGCCGTATGCATGGGTAACAAGCCGGGTGTCAAGGATGGCGCTCACTCCGTAGTCGTTGCGTCCTCTGATGAGCCGCCCGAACCCCTGCCTCAAGGTTAGAATGGCGGATGGGAGGGCGAGCTCGCTGAACCACCTGTCTCCCAGCCTCCTGCATCGTTCCTGGTATACCGGATCGCTGGGTGAGCTAAAGGGAAGTTTTACAACAATCACCAGGCTCAGCTTTTCCCCCTTTATGTCAATTCCCTGCCAGAACGTAGCGGTTGCCAGGAGCACGGAATGAGGAGTGTCTCTAAACCATTGAAGGAGCCGTGCAGGAGGCATCTCACCCTGTGATTTAAAGGGGTAGGGGAGCTTGATATTCGTGGCCGCAAAATGGAGGTGATGGTACGAGGTGAACAGCACGAATGCCCTGCCATGGGATGCATTGATGAGTTCCTCTATTACCGTTAGGCTCTCCTGCTTAAATGCTTGATCGTTTCTCTGGTAAGGCGGCGGCAGGCCCTTATCGATATAGAGGAGCGCCTGTTTCTGGTAATCAAAGGGTGAGCCAATGATCCTCTCTTGAAAATCTTCGATGCCGAGTCTCTGTTTTACAAAGCGAAACGTTCCCCCTGCTGCCATCGTGGCTGATGTCATAATCACACTGTCATAGGCGCCTACCAGTTCCTTAAAGGAGCTCTGAACTTCTACAAGACTGCTCTTCAGCTCCAGCGCGCCGCTGTTTCCGGTCATGTAATATACTCGGGCCGTATCCTCCTGATCGATAAAATCATCGATTTCCGCAATGAGCGTGGAAACATAGCCTATGGTTGTTTCCATCCTGTCCCACAGCTCCTCATCAGAGGCGGAATTCTTCTGTTTTTCCAGCGTTGAAACTACCTTATCCAGCGCCAGGGACCTTTTCAAATCCTTCAGCCGTCCTATGATGTGAACAGGGATGGGAAACGTCGTCTGAGCGGGGATATCCACTCCCTTAAAAAAGGATTCAACCTTGGGAAAAAGTGGATCCACGAGTATCTTCAATCCCTTCAATCTATAGAGGAGCCATACCACCCTTGTATAGCTTATGGTGCTGCCCATGACGTGAGAGACCACGTCTTCGATCTCGGATGCCTCATCGATGATTACTTGCTTATGAAAAGGCAGGATATTAAACTCTGAGAGGAGATCATGGATAAGGAGATGATGGTTGATCACCAGGATATCTTTTTTGAACAGATGCCTGTAATGCCGGTAGTAAAAACAGCCATCATAAAAGGGACACGTCCTGCCGTTACAGTCTTGTGAATCACCACAGACTTTTGACCAAAATTGAGGAATGAATGGAAGTTCATCTTTTTCTCCCGTTTTGGTTTTAGACAACCATGTACGAAATTTCGTATAGGCTTTGGTTATCTCCGCAAACTCCCTTTCCCGCTTCACGCAAAGATAGTTGTTCTTTCCCTTAAGGATGCCGAATGAGAACTGTTGCGGCAGTTCCTTTTGGAGAAAAACAAGATCCTTGTTCACCAGTTGGCTTTGTAGTGCCAGCGTAGCAGTTGATACAATGGTCTTCTCCTGCGAGAGAATCGCCGGTACAAGGTAGGCAAAGGACTTACCAATACCCGTGCCCGCCTCAATGAGCAGGTTCTTCTTATCCGTGAGGCAGCGCAAGACCTCATCCGCCATCTCCCTCTGGCCGGGGCGATCTTCATAATCGGTAAGGACGTGTTGTAATACATGAAAACTGGATAATAGTGTAGCGGACAGGGTTATCCTCCCGTTTTTTTAAAGCCGTAAAGAGATCTTTATGTAAAAAAAATAATTGCCCGTTTGAAACGAAAAATATTTTTTTACGTAAATATAATAGGGGGAAGAATGAATCTATAAGGGTATTTTATTCTTCTTTATATAAAATAATGCTTCCATTTGTCAAAATAATCGTACCGAATTATGTTTCTATGGAGATTTAGATATGCGATTATCTTTATGTTGACTATAGACATTGACTATGGTAAATATAAAGTAATTAATCAGGTAAATAGGTTGTAGGCTGAAGGCTGTTAGGGGAAAATGGGGAAACGGCGCATTCTGAAGCCATGTTTGGTATAAGAAGCTGCTGTTTCTTCAACAAAGTGCGGCAATAGTGATATTCTGATTACGCTAAGCATTCAGTCTAAACAGCTTCAGTCTGACTACGTGAGTAGTCACAGATTAAATATATTGTATGAATTCAAGGAGGTTGTGATGGAAGAAATTGCAATTTCGAAGTTTAAGGCGACCTGCCTGCGACTTTTAGACAGCGTGAAAAAGACGGGCCGTCCCTTGCTAGTTACAAAAAAGGGGGAACCCATTGCACTGGTCACCCCCCCTCCGCCACCGCCAAAATCGAAGACGTGGCTTGGATCCATGAAAGATACCATTGAAATCACCGGGGATATCATTTCACCCGCTTTGGACGAAGCGGAATGGGAGGTTTTGCAGAGGTGAATCTATTGCTCGATACCCACATTATACTTTGGAGTGCTGCTGAGCCAGAGAGATTGCCTCGAGAGATGGCTAAAGAATTGGAGGATGAGTCGAATGAACTCTGGTTCTCCCCTATCAGTGTATGGGAAGCCCTTTTGCTTGCTGAAAAGAGGAGGGTGGTCTTGAAAGGAGAACGCGTGAAGGAGATTAGAAACATATTTCAAAACCTCCCCCTTAGAGAGGCCGCCATAAATCAGGAGGTAGCAATCCAAAGCCGGTATGTTGATCTTCCTCACCAGGATCCGGTTGACAGATTCCTTGCAGCAACTGCCATGGTGTACGGGCTTACATTAGTTACCGCTGATAGGCGATTACTCGATGCCAAGACATTTCCCGTTCTCGCAATTCATTAATCATGGAGAGGACTATTCTGATTGGGCTTATTCCGGGTTCAAAATTCATGGTTAGCCTTCTCAACTTCATGTCGGTCTATTTCCATCGTCTTTTAACCTTTTTACAGCTTGACGCCGCTTTTCCGCCGTGTAGTATGTTCCGAGTTTTAAAGAGGTATTGTGTATGAAGAGATACGGATTACTTTCCATAGAGGGGACGGAGGAGGCCAGACGGGTAATGAATGTCACCCTGGGCAAGGGAAAGGCCGATCTGGCACTTACCGATGCCACCATCCTCAATACCTATACCGGAGAGTGGATGGAGGGGCATTCGGTAAGCGTTAAAGGGGAATGGATCGCCTATGTAGGCTCTGATCCGGGGGATACGATCGGCCATGATACGCACGTTATTGATGCGCAGGGCAAAACCATCCTCCCGGGATTCATAGACGGGCATACCCATTTGATCGACCAGTTTTCAACCGTTGATGAGTTTCTCCGCTATGCAATGATTGGTGGCACCACGACCATTATCACCGAGAGCATGGAGGCCTTTCCGGTGATGGGCTACGAGGGAGTAATTGATTTCTTGGAATCCCTGAGAGATCAGCCGATAAAGATATTCGCTACCGCTCCTGCCATGGTTTCCACGAGCAAAAAGGCCCAAGGTATCCCAAAGGGGACGCTGAAAAAACTCCTCTCCAGGGATGATGTGTTGGGCCTGGGCGAATCATACTGGCAGACAGTACTAAGGGAACCGGATGTATATTTTCCACTCTTTAAGGAAACCCTCCGTTTTGGAAAGAGATTGGAGGGGCACTCTGCAGGTGCGAAGGGGAGTAAGTTGATGGCATATTCGGCCTCCGGAATATCATCATGCCATGAGCCTATAAACGCCGATGAGGTATTGGAACGATTGCGGCTGGGGATGCATGTAATGATAAGGGAGGGGAGCATCCGGGGCGATCTTGATTCCATAACCACGATAAGGGAAGCAGGCATTGACTTCCGAAGGCTCATGCTGGCAACCGATGGCGTTAGCCCTGGGGATCTGATCGAGAAGGGCTATATGGAACGGGTCGTACAGAGGGCTATTGATTGCGGTTTTGACCCGATCCATGCCGTTCAGATGGCTACCATCAACACCGCGGAGTATTTTGCATTGGATGGAATTGTTGGCGGGATTGCACCCGGCAAACATGCGGATATGGTGATGATCCCCAGTCCCAGAGAAATTGCCGCGGAATACGTGATAAGCAAGGGTCAGATTATTGCAAAGGACGGAGAGCTTCTCGTCCCTCCCAGAACCCACGGCTTTCGGGAGAAGAGCCGAGACAGCGTTCACCTGAAACGGAGACTTCAGGCATCGGATTTTTCCATACGGGTTAAGGATGCCCCTAAGGATGTGAAGGTGAGGGCAATAGATCTGGTGACGGATTTGGTCACCAAGGAGCTCATAGTCCCTGTGCCGGTTGTTGACGGTGAAATCAGGACAGATTCAAGCAGAGACATTCTAAAGGTTGCGGCCATTGACAGGAGGTTTTCCCCGGGAAAGACATTCGTGGGGCTTATAAGGGGATTTGGATTGAGGACAGGTGCAATTGCAAGCAGCAAGGCTTGGGATACCTCGGATATTATCGTGGTGGGTGAAAACAATGCGGATATGGCCCTGGCGGTAAACAGGATTTCCGAGCTCAAGGGAGGAGCCGTTGTCTGTGCCAAGGGAGAAATCATGGCAGAGATCCCCTTGCCTGTGTTTGGGATAATATCCGATTTACCAATAGAAATGCTCGCGAGAAAGATGGAGGAGATTCGGAGCGCCATGAAGGAACTCGGTTACCCCTTTGAAGATCCCCTATTGACCCTCAATACCCTTACAGGTGCGGCCATTCCGTTTTTAAGGATCTGCGAGGAGGGCCTGGTGAACCTCAAGGATGGTCAAACGGTAGGCCTTATCGTCAAAGAAGGCCTGGATTAGCTCTCGGGGGTAATCAGATTTACTGTAGGTAAATTTGTCTGGTATCGTGTCAATACCCTTTTATTCAACGCTGAAGAGAACTTCATCTAATCATCCCTCTTCAACAAAGAAACCTATGATAACCACCGTTGCAATGGCCATTGCACCGCCAAAGAGGAAGGGAGCGCTGGGAAGGATGGAAAAGAGAATCCCCGCTATGATGCTGGCCGGGAGCAATCCCACTCCCACAATGGTGTGGTAGAACCCCAGGGCAGTTGCCCTTGAACCCATTGGCGAAATGTCGGAGACAAATGCCTTCTCTACCCCCTCGGTCATCGCGTAATAGACGCCATAGGTGGGCCAGAAGAGCCACAAGAGGAAGTTAGTCTCACGGCTGATAAAACCGAACGCGATGTATACTACTGCATACAGGCTATATCCCGCCATGAGCACCCTTTTTCTTCCAATCCTGTCCGAGAGGGAACCGAACGAAGTTGCCAGGAGGGAGGTAGAGAGGTTAAATACAAGGTACATGAGAATAACCGTGGATAGGGCATGGCACAAGTTCATGCTGCGCAGCAGGAGGAATTGATTTGAGGAATTTCCGAGGGTAAAGATAAGCTGGGCGAGAAAGAAGACCCGCAGGTTTTTATCGTAGCCGCGAGGATCCAGTTTCGGCTTTGGCTTCTCCTGGGTGTCCTGAACGATGTGGGCCTTGGTCTCCTTGACGAAGAAGAGGAACACTACCCCTATCAGCGCGGGAATAATGGAGATGAGAAAAAGGAGATAAAAGGCAGTGAGATCCGTGAGCGTCTTTGTCACGGGATCCATAAACCGGAGAACCAGAAAAAAGCAGATAAGCGCGCCAAGTGTAGCACCGGCGAAATCCATGCCCCTGTGAAAGCCGAAGGCCTTTCCCTGAGCCTCCGTTGGGGTGGATTCAGAGATCAGTGCATCCCGGGGCGCGGTCCTGATGCCCTTGCCCACACGGTCGAGGAAACGGGCGAGGAGGATGAAGTACCAGCCGAAAGAGGCCAGAAGCAGCAGTAGCTTTGCCAAACCCGACGTGCTGTAACCGGCAATAGCGGGAAGTCTCCTTTTTTGAATCCTGTCGGAATAGTAGCCAAAGAAAACCTTGAGCAGGCTTGCCGTGGATTCTGCAATCCCCTCTATGATTCCGAGGATAGGGCCAAGCAACGCCCTTTGAGAGGCCATAATCATGCTCACGAATGCCTGTATGAGAGGGTAGATCATCTCAGAGGAGATGTCCGTAAAAAAGGAGGTAAAACCGGTGAGGAAAACATTTCGCGTGATTGCCTTTTTCTCTCTAGTGTTCAGCAAAGGTTTCCTTTATTCTTCAAAGAGTTCATTAAATAATTCCCGTGCCTTTTCTCTGGAAGACTCTAGGACTTTTTCTCCTTGAGGAGTAATTGAATAATATTTTCGGATTTTCCCATTTACATTTATTTTTTCTGTGTGCAAATACCCCTCCTTCTCCAATTTATGAAAGACAGGATAAAGCGTACCGAAGGAGATATCATATCCGTGACGAAGGAGCTCTTCCCGAAATTCCTTTCCAAATATCTTCTCTTTGCTGGCATGATAGAGGATATGAATTTTAATAAATCCTAGAAATAAATTCCTTAACAGTCCAGTGTTCATTATTATCCTTTGAAATAATATCAAAAATAGATATCGTATTTCGATATTATAAATACATTCCCATTTACTGTCAATTGCTTATTGCAAATTTGCATATTCACTATTATTATAAAAATAAGCTGATGCTTGCTATTTTGAAGGGCAATAGTAGTGATATTTTTAAATAGGATGTTTGGACGCATTCAAAGAATCTTTCAAGTTGTGTACATTTCAAGTCTCGCATTCTCATTGGCCTGTCTCCTTTCATCGGCGGGGTGTGCCAGGAGAGAGGCACTAGAGGAGCCTGTTCCAACAAAGAGATGGACGTGTGACAGAAAGGCCGATGAGGCCCTTAAGAGGCACGATTACAAAGAGGGCATTCATCTTCATCGAAAATTTCTTGAGACCGAACCCGGGAATGCACTTGCCCTGTACCATCTTGGATATGCCTATGGGCATACGGGAGATCATGAACGGGAGGTGTTATTCTACGAACGTGCTGCTGCGCTCGGGTTTGAAGAGGACAATATCTTCTTTAACCTGGGGATGGCATACGGGGAAATGAACAGGATAGAGGAGGCCATCAAGGCCTTTCAAAAGGCACTGGATCTCGATCCTGACAGCGCGGATAACCACTTTGGGCTGGCCCTCGCGTACCAGAGAGGCGTCGCCGACCGTCTTGCGGAGGAGGAGTTCCTGAAGGCCATCGAACTCGATCCCTCGCACGTGGATGCGCGATTGTACCTGAGCATGCTCTATGCGGATAGGGGGGATATGCAAAAGGCCGCTTCTCAGCTCAGGCATATCCTGAAGATCGATCCATCCAATAGCGGTGCGCGCGAGTTCCTTAAGAGGATTGAGGGAGAATAGAGCGCCCTATTGTTCGCCTGTAGCACCTGAAAAAGATACTAACTGTCAGCTAAAGGATGGCGAACATGTTCGGAACTCCTGAAGGGACGTTAGCTCCCTTCAGGAGTTCCGATTCCATTGTTGTTAGTTGATTCTACTTCTGTGAAATTGCCTTCAGGAGCAGGAAAATCACCACGCCCTTGCGGTTTGCTTACCATGTCCTCGTGCGGCCGTATCCTCGGGCCCCTGGCCTTTTCACATCGCCTCTGTAATCCCAGCCCGGCC